>OLNI01000214.1_pt1 | contig 60192 bp, 49 predicted proteins | sample 1672921 | NCBI WGS metagenome assembly OLNI01 (sample SAMEA3136737, study PRJEB25190) | human gut metagenome | biome: human gut; feature: human-associated habitat; material: faeces | place: Austria | collected 2013 | reverse complement strand
AACCTATGATTTTATCATCAATCTGAGAGGTTTACACAGAATAATTTACACTACCAATCTTTTAGTTTTTCAATAACCTCTGTTGGAATACCTTGATTTTGCATTTCGGCAAGCGCCCCTTGCATTGTATGATTTCGGATAAGTGATGTACCATAAGTACCCGGCAAAAATGAGATTATTTTTTGCAGCCCTTCTCCAAATGAAGAAATAGGCATATATGCACCACAAATGAAACCATATCCCGCACTAATGATTGTGCCTACCGCTGAAATTTGTCCTTGTGTTGATAAGAAAAAATTAATAATCGAAGATAATGCTGTTCCAAACAAAACAAGGAGTAAAATATCAAGAAACAAAAAGAATATATCTGCGAGCGACATATACCAACCGACAATAGCCACATAAGTAAGACAGATACCCGTTGCAGCAAAGCAAATAATAAGTGTTGAAAGCAAGGTTGCAACATAATAACTCAGCGAAAGTGTAGCTGACTTCACAGGAGATATTCTTAAATCTCTTATCGTACCATTTGCTTTATCTTGCACCATTAAAAAATTAGAACAAAAAGCAACCGTTACACACGAAACAGCAAGAATAGATGAGATAAGTTGACCGCCTACCATTCCCTCTATTATGCTTTCTGATAGTTTTAATGAATTAGGTAAATTAGATGTAAAACTATCCCGATACACATTCCCAAGAAAAGTCACATAAAGTACAAGCAATATAGCAGGCGTTATCAAAGAGGTAGAGAACATTCCCTTATCTTTGAAAAACAATTTGATATTTCTTTTGATAAGAATGAAAGCCATACTCATTTTTCTGCACCTCCCACCAATGTTTTGCCCGTAACAGCAAGAAAAACATCGTCCATTTTTCCTTTTGTTATTTCGTAATCATTAAACAACTGCGGATTACGAATAATCAATTCAGTTGCAGCCTTTGTATTCGGTACAGAAAGGCGATAACCGTTTCGGATTTGCTCATATTCTACATCAAGTTCTTTAATATCCTTTTCATCTACATCATAAATTGTGATGTAATCCCCAGTATAAATATTTTTTAATTCAAGCGGAGTACCCTCTGCGGATATTTTCCCATCATCAATGATTACAATATAATCAGCTTCCGCAGCTTCTTCCATATAGTGCGTAGTTAAAAATACAGTCATATTTTCATCTTTGCGAAAACTTGATATAACATTCCAAATAAGTCGGCGTGTCTGCGGATCAAGCCCTGTTGTCGGCTCATCAAGAATAAGGATTTTAGGCTTATGAAACAAAGCCCTTGCAATATCAATTCTTCGGCGTTGTCCTCCTGATAATTTACCAACGGTGCGTTTCAATAAGTTTTCAAAATGTAATATTTTCGCCAGTTCCTCAAGTCGTTTCTTAAACTCCATTCCAGTAATGCCATATAAAGCGGCACGACTTTCCAAATTATCATAAACAGAAAGGGCAGAATCCAAGGCAGATGATTGAAAAACTACACCCAGTTCACGCTTAATATAGTCCATATCCTTATCTAAATCGTGTTTATCAATAAAAACGCTTCCACTGTCTTTCGACAGTTGTCCACACATAATATTGATTGTAGTTGATTTTCCTGCCCCATTGATACCAAGAAAGGCAAACAGCTCTCCTTTTTTCACACGAAAACTCAAATTCTGAACAGCGTTTACACTTCCAAAACTTTTATTAAGATTATTGATTTGAATAATATTGCTCATTCAATTTCCTCCTGTATAATCGGTTTTAATCTCGCATAGAGAGCAATCAATATAATCTTTTCCTGTTCTAATCGAACTCCAAATTAGTAGATGCAGTGCGATACCGTAAATTAAATTCATTATAGAATAATGAATTACCAAAGTCATTATGAAAGAGAACACATCGAATCATAATTGTGGCAGACAAAGTTTTAATTTTTGACTGCCACAATTTTAATATTCTAGAAGATGTCAGCTTGCGCTGACCAGAATCACGCACCAAGTCTCACGTGCGTTCGACTTGAATATTCTTCAATCAGATTAGTCTGTTATCCCATCTACGTTCATTACATCATAATACTCATTCTGAGTCATCAGATCCGAAGCACTATCAATCAGCCCCAGATCGATCATTGCCTGGATCGTGTTCGTACAGGACTTAGACAGAGAAAATGACACTTCTATGGAAGAATAATAATTTGTCGGTTTATTATTCTGAACGGCAGCATTTACCGTATTTGCCGAAGCTGTTTTGTAATCACTGGAAGTACTTGACGAATTTCTGGATGGCAGCATATCTGTCAGGTATTCCACATCCCCAGGAACCTGTCCATAGAAGTAAAAACTGTCATAGTAAATTGGGTTATCGTCAGTATCATGAATGCCAAGTCCTGCCGGATAATTGCCTGCAAGGATATCTGCCTTGAGTGCTTCATACAGTGTCTCCGTCTGCTGCTGATTCAGGGTGATGTTTCCATCATGTCCGTATTCGTCTACATGGCTTAAGGTGCCGTTTACAAAGGTGACATCTTCATAATTGTAGCAGAGCAGATAACGAAGCAGATCTTCATTTCCGGTTTCCAGTTTAGAAATTTGATAAGCCGGTGTGGTATCATCCTTCAGTGTTGCGTTTGTTACCGGAATTTCATAGCGGCGCATAATTTTTCGTCCATTTTTCAGATAATAGGTAATCTGAATGGAAGAGATATAATCGCTTTCGCTGTAAACAACGGAGGTTGATGTGCTGGATGCTGTGGTGTCGGACAATGTTGCGGTTGCAAAATCAGCACTTCGTTCTTCAGGATGATTGTATTCCAGATAATTTTGCTGGTAGGAATACGGTAAATACTCCTGCCTGTGGTTCAAAATATTCTGGTGGATTTTCTCCAGAACTTCAAAATCCGCTTCATCCGTGTATACGTGCTCATAATCGCCGTACATATAGATGGCAGCAATCTGATCCGTGTCCGGAATTTTGCGTTCGATACGGAAGGCATCACTTTTCAGCAGACCGGTTCCAATCAGGCAGAGTGCAATGCATGCCGCCCATTCGATCCAGCGTTTCATTGAAAAGATATGAAAACGTTTTTTTAACAGCATTTCTGAAATGAAGAAACTCACAAAGGAGCACGGAATCAGAAACACAAATAATGCCGTTGTCATATGTGCGGTGTTGTCAAAGAGCAGACTGAAAAGCAGGAAGGAGAGCCCGAAGCCTCCAACCAGCGCCAGCATCCAGCGGAAACACGGATGCAGCCATCCAAAGGCAACCACATCGCTGGTACATTCCAACTGACGTTTCTGGTAAAACACGTAAGCAAGGATCAAAAATACGACTGCGATAATGCAGTACAGTCCGATCAGCAGGCTTCCGCGCATATGAATCTGTTCCAGTGCGGTAAAATCTTCATTCATGGACCAGGTCAGGGATACGTGATCCAGCAGATACATAAATGGAGAAAGTACCGTGTCTCTGGTCTCTGTCAGCCTATAACTTACCTGATCACCAAGGATTCCCATGCCATAACACATGGAGGAAATGATCAGTGTGGCAATGGATTTAATTCCAATATACAGAAAATTTCCTACAAAATAGTAAGCTGCAGCGGCAACCGCATGCCCAGTGAGCATACAGCAGAACACCGCAAGAGTATAAAACAGAAAACTCATGCCTATCATATAAAGCAGCCAGTACAGCAGATATTCCACGGACGTAATATTATTGATAATGCAGACCAGCAGGTTCAATAAAAACGTGACTAACTGTGGAAGTAGCAGGAATAAAAATCCGCTGATATAATTTGTTACAAAAAGTTCACTCCGTTTTACCGGAAGCGCATGCATCATATAGCAGCTTCGGGTTGTGAACAGATAGGAAAAAATGGTAAGGGCAGCCACCAGTGCCGCGAAAAAAATGACATATGGTTCCAGGTTTCCACTGATGCATTCCAGCATGGTTATTAAGCGGTTAGTAGCTGGAGTGGCAGAATAGTGATCAACTGCCGGGGTATTCATATAATTGCGGGTGTTCAGGAACATTCGCACGGTCATATTGAAAAACAGATACGCCAGATAAACCGCCCATACCGGCCAGAACCGAGTCATATTTTTGAGGAATATCGTTTTATTAAAACAGGATGTCTTTGATTTCATAATTCTTTCCTCCCATTTCGTAAATAAAAATTTCTTCCAATGTAAGAGGAAGGATATCGATCAGCATCGGATGTGTTTCCTCAAGGATCATTTTGGCGCGTTCCGGATTGCCTTTTACGATCAGTGTGTATACACGACCGGTATTGGACATGTGTAAAATCTCAAAATCTTTCGGCAGCGTCGGCATGCCTTCCTGGAATGCCACCTGAATCTTGGACACATTTCCCTGCAGATCGGAGAGGGAACGTTCCACGATAATCTTGCCCTTGTGCATAATGCCCACATGGTCGCAGACATCCTCTAACTCACGCAGATTGTGGGAGGAGATCAGGATCGTAGTTCGGCTTTCGCTTGCTTTGGATAAAATGATACTCCAGATCTGACGGCGCATGACAGGGTCGAGACCGTCCATCGGCTCATCCAGGATCATCAACTCTGGCATAGCACAGATGGAAAGCCAGAAGGCCACCTGTTTTTGCATACCTTTGGAAAGGCGGCGGATGCTGCGCTTGGTATCGATATTTGGGAAAAATTCCTGTAGTCGGTCAAATAATGCGGCATCAAATTTTTTGTAAATGCCCTGATAAAACTGTTTCATTTCCAGTGTGTTTGACTGTAAAAAATAAAACATGTCATCCGGAATGTACGTGAATTTGGCTTTTGCCTCTGGATTGTCATATACCGGCAGACCATCAATGAGGATGGAGCCGCTGTCCGGGCGGTAAATTCCCGTGAGATGACGGATTAGGGTGGATTTTCCGGCACCGTTTGGACCGACGAGACCGTAAATGGTTCCTTTCGGAACGTGCAGGCTCATGTCGTCTAAAGCCATGAAGCCGTTGAAGGTTTTTGTAATATGTTCTGCCTGAATCATGCCTGAATCCTCCTTCCTGATAAGGAAAGGATGCGGTTCGTGAGATCATTTACCGGCATGGACAGGTAGAGAAGCTCAGACACGATCTTATCAAACTGTGGCAGCAGTTCCTGCTGGCGAAACTGGTTGGAGTGGTCCACCTCAGCAACAAAGGTGCCTTTTCCGGACAACGTATAGATGTAACCTTCGCTTTCCAGTTCCCGATAGGCACGCTGGATCGTATTCGGATTGATCGCCAGCGAAGCAGCCATATCACGGACGGAAGGCAGTTTTTCATCTTTTTTCAAAGCACCGCTGACCACAAGCTGCCGGACATTATCCTTTATCTGCTGATAAAAGGGGCGCGTATCGCGGTAATTTAACTGTATCATAGAAATCTCCTTATGTGAAAATAAACGAATGGTGTTAGCTGAATGTCAGATTGAATATATCGGATGAAAGTTCAAGTCGAACGCACGTGAGACTTGGTGCGTGATTCTGGTCAGCGAAAGCTGACATATTCTTCTCAGAATCACTGCACATCTACACTTCGTTCCGGTCGGCGCAAAACCATTGTCTCCCAGACAATGTGCGCCCCCGCGGAGCGTTTATCTCAGTCGGAGATTGTACTCCCACTGAGAAAGACTTGTTATTACTCACCACTTGCAGAAGTGGGAGTCTTCTCGGCTGAGATAAAACCCATATGGCAGACAGCGTACTAACCGTGTTAATACAGTTAATATAGCATGCATGCAGAGGACATACAAGGAAGAAGCGTAAAAGAAAATCTTAATTCTTTCGAAAGAAAAAGATTGGTTGTGTATAGGGGAGATACGAGGACAGAGGAAGAAGTTATGCGTTGCATTCTTGAACGTAACAAGAATATGCAGATGTAAAAAGAGCAGGCGGTTGTTCGCCTGCTCTTGTGTTATTTGTGATAGTTAATCTTCTTTTCCCAGCTCTGCAACAATGTCGTTTAACATCTGAAGTACGTTGTCCTCACCTACATTGTCAAAGTGTTCGGAAATGGATTCCAGTCTATCAAAAAAACTTGGCTTTCTTTCGCCTGTCTGAGTGTCGCAGGAAGAACCACAGCTGTGGCAATTACCTGTACATCCGCCAATTGTATTTTCTGCCATATGAATTTACCTCCTTTATAATGTGAATCGAATGATTCTGATGTATTCAGTATACTATAATATTCTCTGCGTTTCTATAGAAAAAATGTGAATTCATAGAAAATTTATAGGATTGTATGATTGCAGGCATGAGGATTTAAAATTCAAGTCGAACGCACGTGAGACTTGGTGCGTGATTCTGGTCAGCGCAAGCTGACATCTTCTTTTCAGAATCACTGCACATCCGCGCGGAGCATTTATCTCAGTCGGAGATTGAACTCCCACTGAGAAATACTTGTTATTACTCACCACTTGCAGAAGTGGGAGTTTCAACTCAGACTGAGATGAATGTTTGGAGTAAGGATATTTTTTGAATCGGCTCCAAGAATGGGATGGCTAAAATAGTGAACTATTTTTTAGTAAGAAAGCATTCCTGTTCCCATATATTGAACGTGAACCGTGGTGTATTTTTGGTTGAGAAATAGCGGAAAAACGAGTATAATAAAACACATAATTCGGGAAAAAATCCCGCTGTCAAAAAAGCACTTTATTTGGATAGAAAATTACGTTGAATTATTTATCTGACAAAAGTACTTCGTGCAAATGATGCATATTAGCACGAGAAGAATTATGTTTCTTTTGGCAGAGTTTGAGAAGGAGTTTTTAAGTATGAGAGCAAGTGGTATTTTACTTCCGGTAAGCAGTTTACCGTCAAAATATGGAATCGGATGTTTTTCAAAGAGTGCCTTTGAATGGATTGATTTTCTGCAGGAGAGCGGTCAGACCTTCTGGCAGATCCTGCCGTTGGGACCAACCAGTTACGGTGATTCTCCGTATCAGTCATTTTCCACCTTTGCGGGAAATCCGTACTTTATTTCACTGGAAGAACTGATCGAGGAAGGGCTTCTGACGAGAGCGGAATGTGAGTCTGCGCAGCTTGGTACGAATCCGTCCTATGTGGACTATGAGAAGCAATATGAAAACAGAAATCCATTGTTACATAAAGCATATGAAAACAGCAAAAAACGGGAAGACGCAGAGTTTCTGAAATTTGAGGAAGAGCAGAAAGAATGGCTGCCGGATTATGCATTATTTATGGCATTGAAGGACGTTCATGACAAACAGGCATGGAACACCTGGGAGAAAGAACTGATCCAGAAAGAGCCGGAAGTTCTGGCAAAATACCGGGAAGAGCTTGCAGATGAGATCTGTTATTACGAATATCTGCAGTACTGGTTTTTAAAACAGTGGTTGAAAGTAAAAAAATATGCAAACGAGCGTGGTATCAAGATCATTGGTGATATCCCGATTTATGTAGCCTTCGACAGCGCGGATGCATGGATGAATCCGGAATTATTTGAGTTTGACGAAGATATGAACCCAATCGAAGTTGCTGGATGCCCGCCAGACGGATTTACCGCCGATGGGCAGCTCTGGGGCAACCCAATCTATGACTGGGAATACCATAAAAAACAGAACTTTGCATGGTGGATCCGTCGTATCAAACATTGCGAAGTATTGTATGATGTGGTTCGAATTGATCATTTCCGTGGTTTTGATGAGTATTACACCATTCCTTACGGCATGACAAACGCCCGCATCGGAAAGTGGAAAAAGGGACCGGGTATCGCGCTTTTTAAAGAAGTGAAAAAACATGTGAAAAACATTGAGATCATTGCGGAGGATCTTGGCTACATGACACAGTCTGTTCGTGATCTGGTGGCAGAAACCGGTTACCCGGGCATGAAAGTACTGCAGTTTGCCTTTGGCGGCGGCAGCGACAACGAATATCTTCCACACAACTATACACTGAACTCTGTGGTATACACAGGAACCCATGACAATGAGACTTTGATGCAGTATCTGGATGGTACACAGGATCATGTACGCAACCATATTCGGGAGTACATGAACCGTCCGCATGCGTCTAATGGGGAACTTTGTGAAAATCTGATCTGGATGGCAATGTCCAGCGTTGGAAAATATTGTATCATTCCGATTCAGGATTATCTGGGACTTGGAAAAGAAGCCCGGATGAACTTCCCGTCTACTCTTGGACATAACTGGGAGTGGCGTGTGCGTAAGGAGCAGCTGACACATGATCTGGCAGGGTATATTGCGCATATGACAGGATTGTCCTATCGTCGGAGAATTGATCCGCCGAAAAAAGAAGAGACGGATGAAGGCAAAGCAGAAAAATAATAGTTGATGATAAAACAGGGAAACGTGATAAATTGCAGAGAAGAAAGTAGTGTATAAAACAAAATGCACCTTTCGAAAAGAGCGATATCAGTAATTGAAAATCATGTTTCCCTGATAAAATTTAGTTTAGTAAATGAAGTTATGAGAAAGAAGGATTTTGTATGGAGTTAAAACGACAAAATCATGAATTTCCACCGGTGTATGATGAAAATTCCGAAATACTGATCCTGGGAAGTTTCCCGTCCGTGAAGTCCAGAGAAATGCAGTTTTTTTACGGACATCCCCAGAATCGTTTCTGGAAAGTGATGGCGCAGGTTTTACATGAAAACGTTCCACAGACAATTCCGGAGAAAAAAGAGATGTTGCTGCGGCATCATATTGCGTTGTGGGACGTGATCGCAAGCTGCGATATCGCGGGATCCAGTGATAGCAGTATCCGGAATGTTGTGCCAAATGATCTGGGATATATTATAAGTAGAAGTCGGATTACAAAAATTTATGCGAACGGGGCGAAGTCAAAGCAGTTGTATGATAAATATCTGTCAAAACAGCTTGGGATTGAGGCGGTGCAGCTGCCGTCTACCAGTCCGGCGAATGCGGCTTACAGTGTGGAGCGGCTGCTGGAATATTGGAAAAACGTAATATTGTGATTGGCAAAACGAAAGGTTATGAAAGCGGAATTTGAAAATTTGGTCTTTTCAGCTAACAAATCGCTTTCAAAGAAAAAATTTCTCAAATTCCGCTTATATACGTTGTGTGTCCTGAAAATTCACATATGTTGCCACTAAAAAAGTAGAGATTTAGAACATAAAAGTGGACATTCAAAACATAAATGTAGACATTGGTACTAAAAAGTGGACATTCAGAGTACTATCGTAGTAAATTTTTAAGCCACCCTAAACAAAAATTTAATTTTCGACAGCATAAGCCGACGCCCCCTGTTCTAGAAAACTCAGCCCATTCATCGTAATCCCCATCAGTAGCTTTCCAACCTGCTCAATCGAGAGTTTATAATTACTGCACACCCAGTTCTCCAGAATCCCGATCACTCCATTTGCCAGATACGCATAGGAATAATCCAGCATCGTCGCATCCGCATTTGGATAAATCTTCTGCCAGACACGCATACTGTTATCATATCCCAGATACATCAGCTGTCTGATAAAAGAAGAATCTCCGTGTGGTCCGATCAGCACCTGACAGAGATCACGGTTCTGGTCGATCAGTTTCAAGAGATCATCAAACCAGTTATCATTTCCAAGTGTCACCACAATATTTTCAAACAGCTCATTATGAATCTGCGTCAGCAGTGCATACACATCTTCATAATAAGAATAGAAGGTACTGCGGTTGATGTCTGCCATTTTACAGATATCCGTTACTGTGATCTTATTTAAAGGCTTTTCCTTTAACAGGTCAAAAAGTGCCTGTCGAATTACCGATTTCGTATACTTTGTGCGGCGGTCAGTTGCCATTTCCAATCCTCTCCTTTGTCCGTTTGCATTGATTCTTTCTTTATATTATATCGTGATTTTATCACTCGATAATTTCGCCACTCGTCAATCATACCAGCATGTTGACTCGTTTGCACTCATTATATTAGTAGAAACTTACTGCTCAGACATGTCTGGTAAATACTGCTTTTTCACTTTATCACACCAAATTAAATTATACCAAAAACAGGCAAAATCCGGCAGTCAATCCCCTTGGAAACTGTTAATTATCCAACAAAGTACAGGTAAAATGTGGGATAATTGACAGAAAAAATTAAATTGACGGTTGATATTTAACTTAAGTTGATTATAATATACAAGAGTTAAAAATGCAACATGTGTTGTCAAAGACACGGATGTCGTGTAAGAAACATATGTTATAAAACAGACACATTTTTACAATTGTAGAAAGTAGTAGGTGCCTGTTTGGAAAAATTGTTTATATAAGAAACAAACTATTTAACCAAATGAAGTTATATGATAGTTATTTGGTTATGAACAAGTAGCGATGGCGGATTGTGAATATCTGCCTGACGGATGGCTAAGGGAATAGGAAAGGAGAGCATATCGTGGCAAGTTTATCACATACTATGCAGAGAAAAGCGTTCAGTGCAGCAATTGACGTTGCTTTAAAAAGACTGAACAAAGACAGAGAAAAAGGATTACTTCAGATCATCGATCTGGCTCAGAGATTCATGGGCGACAACTTCAAACCGGAAGCATATGAAGGTGCAAAAAAAATCGTTCAGAATCCGGATCACAAATGGATGAAATTCGTAAACACAATGCTTGACGAGTTAGATCCGAACGTAGCAAAAATGACAGCATTAAACCTTGGTTTTGAGGCTGCTTTCTATGGTACAAAAACAATCCGTAAAATGCGTGAGGTTCACCACTGCAATATTCCGTGGCTGATCCTGATGGACCCGACAAGTGCATGTAACTTAAGATGTACAGGATGCTGGGCAGCAGAGTACGGTTACAAGCTGAACCTTACATACGATGAGTTAGACGACATTGTAACACAGGGTAAAGAGCTTGGTATCTACTTCTACATGTTCACAGGTGGAGAACCGCTGGTTCGTAAAGCAGATATCCTGAAACTTTGTAAAAAACATCATGATGTAGCATTCCACAGCTTCACAAACGGAACACTGATCGACGAAGAGTTCTGTAAAGAAGTTCAGAAATTAGGAAACCTTTCCTTCTCTCTGAGTCTGGAAGGATTTGAGGAAGCAAACGATGGCCGTCGTGGTCAGGGTATTTTCCAGAAAGTTCTGGGCGCTATGGATCTGATGAAACAGTATGGTCTGTTCTTCGGAACATCTGTATGTTATACAAGAAAGAACATGGATGCCGTTACATCTGATGAGTTCTTCGATCTGCTGATCGAGCACGGATGCCGTTACTCCTGGTACTTCCACTATATGCCAGTCGGAAACGAAGCTGATGTAGAACTGATGCCGACTATGGAGCAGCGAGAGTACATCTACAAACGTATCCGTGAGGTTCGTGCATTCGAAGGTGGAAAACCGATTATGCTCATGGACTTCCAGAACGATGGTGAGTTTGTAGGCGGATGTATCGCCGGTGGACGTAACTACTTCCATATCAACGCAAACGGAGATGCTGAGCCATGTGTTTTCATTCACTACTCAGGAGCAAACATCCGTGAGAACACATTACTTGAGTGTCTGAAACAGCCGTTATTCATGGCATACAGAGACAACCAGCCGTTCAACGACAACATGCTTCGTCCGTGTCCGATGCTTGAGAACCCGGAGAAACTGCAGGAGATGGTTCGTGAGACTGGTGCAAAATCTACTGATTTACAGTCTCCGGAGAGCGCAGAGCACCTTTGCGAGAAATGTGAGCCGTACGCAGCTGAGTGGAAAGAGCATGCTGACAAGATCTGGGCAGAGCATCCATTCGTAAAGAAAGGCTACAAGAACTACAAGAGTGAGATCGAAGGAACTGATGCAAACTAAGGACAGACAACAGGAGGAATTGAAAGATGGACGTAAAACACGCTGCAGCAAGAAAGTCATTTGAACTGGCTTTCTCAGGAGTTTATAAATACATCAACAAAAATAAAGAAGAAAATTTAGTAAAACTGATGAACCTGGCAAACAAGATCGCAGGTAAGAACTTCCCACAGTATTTCTGGGATAATGCAAACGAAGTTCTGTCTGATCCGGAGCAGAAATGGACACAGATGATCTACGATGCTTTAGAGAGACTTCATCCAAACATCGTAAAACAGCACGTATTAAACATGGGATTTGAAGCTGGTCTGACAGGTTTCAAAAAAGTAAAAGAGAACCGTGAAAAATACGGATGTAACGTGCCGTGGGTTATCCTGATGGACCCGACCAGTGCATGTAACCTGAAATGTACAGGATGCTGGGCTGCTGAGTATGGTCATCAGCTTCAGTTAAGCAATGAAGAGCTTGACAGAATTATCACAGAAGCAAAAGAGCTTGGTATCCACTTCTTCGTATTAACAGGTGGTGAGCCGATGGTTCGTAAGAAAGATATCCTGATGCTTGCTGAGAAACATAACGACTGTGCATTCCATATCTTCACAAACGGAACACTGATCGATGAGGAGCTTTGTAAAGAAGTTCAGAGACTTGGTAACTTATCCTTCGCTCTGTCTGTAGAGGGATATGCAGAGACAAACGATGACCGTCGTGGACAGGGTGTATTCGAGAAAGTTATGCACGCTATGGATCTGATGAAAGAGCATGGTCTGTTATTCGGTACATCTATCTGTTACACAAGCAAAAACTATAAAGTAGTTACATCTGATGAATTCCTTCAGATGTTGGTAGACAAAGGAGCAATCCTTTCCTGGTTCTTCCATTACATGCCAGTTGGAAAAGACGCAAGTACAGATCTGCTTCTGACACCGGAACAGCGTGAGTACATGGTTAACCGTGTTCGTTTCGTACGTAGCAGAAAATGCCCGATCAAACTCTTCACACTGGATTTCCAGAACGACGCTGAGTTCGTAGGCGGATGTATCGCTGGTGGTAAGAACTACTTACATATCAACCCGAACGGTGATGTAGAGCCATGTGTATTCATTCACTACTCCAACATCAACATCAAAGAGCATTCCCTGCTTGAGTGCTTACAGCAGCCGCTGTTCATGCAGTATCATGACAATATGCCGTTCAATGACAACCAGCTTCGTCCATGTCCGATGCTTGAGAATCCGGAGATGATCAAGAAGATGGTAGAGGCTTCCGGAGCTCATTCTACAGATATGCAGGCAGAAGAGCCGGTTGACAGCCTGATTGCAAAAACAATTCCATACGCAGAGAACTGGAAACCAGTTGCTGACAGATTATGGAAAGAGCGTCAGGATGAAGTCGCTGAGGCAAGAAAAGAGCGTTTTGAGAAATACGGTGAGTAATTCTTAAAGATTGCTTTAAAAACGAATATAGAGAAGGTACAGTGCTTCTGAGAGGCATTGTACCTTCTCTTTTTATACATAAAAAAGCCCAGCCCCGAAGGACTGAGCTTTTTAATCTTTGCTTTAAATTGCTTTTTAGCCTAACAGCAGTAAGCTGAATACCAGTGTGAACAGCGCTACTGTCTCAACGATACCAACTACGATGAAGTAGTTCGCGGTACCTTTACCGGTTGCGCCAAGAGCGTCTGCAGCAGCAGCAGCACATTTACCCTGGAATAATCCGGAAAGTCCGATTGCAAGTCCGCCAAAGAGTCCAACGCCAAGTGCCAGACCAGCGTCTGCGCCACCTGCTACTGCGGATTTGATAAAGTTCATAAGAAGGAATCCATAAATTGTCTGTGTCAGCGGTGCACCGGAGAATGCGATCATAATGAACGGTGCTGCTTTACCGCTTGCGTAACACTTTTTCCAAGCTCCTACTGATGCCATTCCGGCAAATCCTGCACCAAATGCAGATCCTGCTGCTGATAAACCAAGTGCGGCTGCCATACCTATAAATGCGATATTCATAATAATTCTCCTTTTTTAATACTGTTTTATTCAAGAATGTTTTTCATTCCTGTTGCGAGATGCACATCATGCAATCCATGATATCATTCTGTTGTGCATCTTTGCAAATACACTATTTTTTAATCTTTTCGTTTACTTTAAATGGTTCGTATGCAATTCCTGTCCACTCCAGACCGGCCTGACCGGAAAACTCTAATACGTTCAGTCGAACACCGTGTACAACGACGGAAAGGAAACACATGATAATGTTCAGTCCGTGTCCGATTAGTACGACCACAACGCCGAGAATGATGAGCGGTCCGTGAAAACCTGCTGCAATGCCGTTGAAACTCTGGGAAATGGCAAATCCTGCCATACCTACCGCAAACAGACGGATGTAACTCATGACGTTACCAAAGCAGCTGATCGTATTTAAGAATACGGTAAATGCATCTGCGACACCACTTTTCAGACCCTGACCAAATGTTTTGTCCGGGGACATGCCACCGAAGAGTACGACCAGGATAAATGCAACGCCTACCATGGCGAAGACTGGTACGATATTAAGCTTCTGGCCAATAACCAGATACAGGGATAACAGATACATGCCGATGACTGCTACCAGCCAGCCAAGATCTGCCACCCAACTTAAGTTCTTTTCACTCAGTTTCTTTTTGATGGAGATCAGACTTCCCAATGCCATCTGGATCGCTCCGATGGTGAAAGAGAACTTCATGATGGCGTTCTGCTGTGTTGTGGCAGATACACCGAAGTAATCCGGGTAGTTTGCAAACTGAGGAATAACCAGAGCCTTTAAGAAAGGCACATGCATTGCTTTTTCCATACCGAACCACGTACCCGTGACGGCACCCCATACGATGGTTGCAATGGAGAGAACCAGTAACAGGTAAGTTGTAGTATTAAATTTCTTTGTTTTTGCTACCAGAGCGATCGTTGTAATCAGGATCAGGCAGCCGTAACCGGCATCACCGATGATCATTGCAAAGAACAGGGTGAAAAACAGGAAAAACCAGAGGGAGATATCTGACTCCCGATATCCCGGAAGGATTCCAAGGATATCAAATACCGGCTGGATCAGTCCGGAAACTTTTCCATATTTTACTTTGGTAGGGATCTCTGTGTCATCCTCTGACACGTCATCCATGGCCCATGCCCATTTATGCTCTGTTGCCGCAGCTTTGAATTTCGGAAGATCTGCTTCCGGAAGGTATCCGGAAATCCATACAAAATCTTCATCATTTTCTGCTGTTTCACTTGCAGAAGAATAGTTTTCTGCATTTTGCGCTTTCAGCATCTGAACTTGAAAACTTGTATCATAGATGCTGGATTTTTTGAGTGTTTCCTCACATGTACCGATTTCTGTCTGACAGCTTTCAATCTGTGCTGTCAGCTCATCGATGCCTTTTTCCGGAAGGGTAAATTCTGTTGCCGGAATTGTGACCGGAAGTGCTCCCAGTACTGCAACTGTGTGCATTTTATCTATCGGTGTCAGTGCGATCATTTTGATTTCTGGATCCTGCAGTGCCATCTGGTATTCATTTTTACCAAGGCGGTAGAAGTGAAGATCATATCCATCTTCTTTTACGCGTTTCACATCTTCCGGTGAAAAATTGCCCCAAGCCTTGATTCGTTCAATCTCAGCGTTGGCAGCACTGATTTCCTGCTCCAGTGAGGCTTTTTTATCTAATGTGGCTAACACATTCTGATACATTTCCTCAAATTCGGAATCGGAGAGAACCGGTACAGGTTCTTTCTTTTTGTTCTTTTTATCCGGCGCATAGTCCGTCAGAGTGGCAGCTGTCTTGGAAAGCGTTGTAAAACGTTCTGCAACTGCACGGTCCGGACTTTTCTTTTCTGCCAGATGTAAGAGCCCTAAGGATCGAAGTCCGTCGAGCATCTCGTCTTTTCGGGAGACAGATGACACGACGCAGACCATTTTCATTTTCTCTATCATTGTGCCGCCTCCACTAATTTTTTCTTTGAAATCTTTCCGCGGACAACGGCCGCTGTCTGCTGATCTCCAAGGAAAACGCCGATCATGCGGATATTTTCCTTGGCTTCCGGAATCTTGACTTTTTCAAACAGGTTGACACGCTGGGAAGTAGAGCGTAACTCTTTTTCCAGAAGCGCTTCCTGTTTGCGCAGTGTTGATACCAGAGCATCCAGACGTGCGATCTCGCGGAGTTTTATAATAGCAGTGTCCACCCACAGAGGATAGTCGTCCACATCGTAATCGATGTCTTTGAAGGTCAGCTCCTGAAAGGCAGGAACTGTGACACCGGCGATGTTCTCATTCTTACAGATGACGGTATCCGGCTGTACCAGGTGATCTAATTTTTTGCTTTCATCGAAGATTTCATTTTCAGCAAATACTGCAACCCAGTCATCCAGGTCACCGATCATCTGAGCACGTTCGACTTCCTTCTGGTCCAGATCAGCTTTTGTTTTCGTGATGACAGCCTGCAGCTGCTGTTTTTTCAACTGCAGGGTAGGAAGATAACGCTGATACTGTTTCAGGCGGTCTTTCTGCACCTTCTGCTCATTTTTTGTAAGTTTGATAGCCATCAGCTGCTCCTTTTAGTTTAATGCTTCTTTGTTTGGCCATCTCTCCTGCAGAAGACTTGTCTTCAAACCGGTTTCGTTTGGCTCGAAGCACTCTGCAAGGATTTCCCAGCCAAGATCAAGTGCATCCTCAAGTGGAATGTTTACACTGAGGTCCATAAGTTTTGTCTCGAAAAGCTCACCGTATTTCAGAAGCTTTTCATCCCAGTCACTCATCAGGAATCCCATGGATTTCTTCTCAAGAGCTTCCTTATACTGGGAGTACAGACGGATCATACCATCCATCAGTGCACGGTGGTCATCACGGGTCTTGCCGTTTACGTTCTGTTTCAGACGGGAGAGAGAACCGAATGGCTCAATGTGTCCATTTTTCAGATAGTACTGACCTTCTGTGATATAACCGGTGTTATCCGGTACTGGGTGAGTTACGTCATCACCAGGCATTGTGGTAACACCAAGGATTGTAATAGAACCTGCACCTTCGATATCAACGGCTTTCTCATAACGGGAAGCCAGGCAGCTGTACAGATCGCCCGGATAACCTCGGTTGGAAGGTACCTGCTCCATGGTGATCGCCATCTCTTTCTGTGCATCGGCGTAGTTTGTCATATCGGTAAGCAGTACCAGAACTTTCTTTCCGTTCAAGGCAAACTGCTCTGCAACAGCAAGTGCCATATCCGGAACCAGTGTACACTCAACGGTCGGATCGGAAGCTGTGTGGATAAACATAACGGTATGGCTCATGGCGCCACCTTTTTCCAGGGTATCACGGAATGCAAGGTAATCATCATATTTTAATCCCATACCACCCAAAACGATGACATCTACTTCTGCCTGAAGTGCGATACGGGAGAGCAGTGCGTTGTATGGCTCTCCGGAGATAGAGAAGATCGGAAGTTTCTGACTCTCTACCAGTGTGTTGAACACGTCGATCATCGGGATACCGGTACGGATCATGTTTTTCGGTAAAATACGTTTTGCCGGGTTAAAGGACGGTCCACCGATCGGGATCATATTCTCAGTCAGTGCCGGACCATGATCACGCGGAACACCTGCACCGTCAAATACTCGTCCAAGCAGGTGTTCGGAGAAGGAAACCATCATTGGTCGACCAAGGAAGCGGACCGGATCGCTGGTTCCGACGCCCTGTGCACCTGCAAATACCTGAAGGGATACCAGGTCTTTATCAAGTTTTATAACAGTCGCGTAACTGTCACCTACGAGAGCAAGGTCGCCCAGACGGACATCTTTTGCTCTGACAGTAACTACGTTACCGACAATTGATTCAATTTTTGTATATACTTTCTGCACTCTAAAATCCTCCTACTCAACAGCTTTTGATTTGTAGAATTCTGAGATTTTCTTTTCCTGTTCGTAGAATTCCGGTGATTCGAATTCTGTACCGTGCCAGTCAAGGAATTCCTGTCTCAACTGGTTGAAGAAACCTCGGATCTCGTTTTTGTCATCCAGATCATAGGATGCCATCAAAGCATCGTAAAGGATGCCGAATTCTTCACGCTGTCTGTCCGGAGAGCATGCTGCATCGATCGGATCGAAGGAGTTCTGCTGCAGATATACGGAATCGAGAAGTTCGCCCTTCTGATAAATAATGTAGTCTTCTGCGGAAGTTCCTTCCTCACCAACTACTTTCATCATCTGGTTAATCTCATTTCCTCTGTGCAGAATAGAACGGGCTTCTTCCACCCGGGCCATATCGACTACGCCGTCATATTTGGACCAGGAATCCATCGGATGGATCGCCGGGTATTTACGGGCATCGGAACGCTCTCTGGAAAGTCCGTGGAAAGCACCAACTACCTTCAGGGTTGCCTGTGTAACCGGTTCCTCGAAATTACCACCTGCCGGTGATACGGTACCACCGATGGTAACAGATGCGATCTTGCCGTTTTTCAGTCTTACTTTACCTGCACGTTCATAGAAAGAAGCGATGGTAGACTCAAGGTAAGCCGGGAATGCCTCTTCACCAGGAATCTCTTCCAGACGTCCGGACATTTCACGCATGGCCTGTGCCCAACGGCTGGTGGAATCTGCCAGCAGAAGAACATCCAGTCCCATCTGTCTGTAATACTCAGCCAGAGTTACGGCTGTGTAGCAGGAAGCTTCTCGTGCGGCTACCGGCATGGAAGATGTGTTACAGATAATGATGGTACGTTCCATCAGGGATCTGCCTGTTTTCGGATCTTCCAGTTCTGGGAACTCTTTTAAGATCTCTACAACCTCGCCGGCACGCTCACCACATGCAGCGACGATAACGATATCGGCCTCACCGTTTTTCGCCTCCATATGCTGAAGAACTGTTTTTCCGGCTCCGAATGGTCCAGGAACACAGAAGGTTCCGCCTTTTGCTACCGGAAGGAAGGAGTCGATACAGCGAATCTGTGTTACCAGAGGTTCGTCCGGACGAAGTCTTTCATCGTAACATTTTACTGCCTGTTTGATCGGCTGGGAGATGACCATGCTTAAGTTTTTCTCCTCACCGTTGCCATTTTCAATGACACAGATGGTTGCTCTTACATGGTAAGAACCTTTTTCTTTGATTGATTTTACTTTCCAGTCATGACCTTTTAAGGTAAAAGGAACCATGATCTCATGTGTGAATAATCCTTCCGGAACGCTTCCGATGGAGTCACCTGCCTCTACGGCATCACCGACTTTTACGGATGGGGTAAATTCCCATTCTCTGTCCGGAATCGGGTCAAGGTATACACCTCGCTCAAGGAAAAATCCGCACTGCTCGGCCAGATCCGGCAACGGATTCTGCAGACCGTCAAATACCTGTGTGAGCAGACCCGGTCCAAGTTCTACGCTCATCAGTTCACCGGTAAATTCTACTGGGTCTCCGACTTTAATGCCGTTTGACATCTCGTAGATCTGCATGCTGGCTACGCCGTTGTTGATTCGGATAACCTCGCCTTTTAAGCGTTTTCCGTCAACAAGGATATAACCAACTTCATTTTTATGAACGGCACCTTCAAAGCTGACATTTGCCAGGTTGCCGTTAATACCAGTTACATATCCTGTTACTGTTTCCATTCAATTTTCTCCTGTTATCAATAGTTTTACGTTTTATCAGCAAAGATGTGTGTTTCTTCTATAACTGATAAACGCGCTGCTGCACCTGATCAAAAAGACGTTTGAATTCTTTTTTTCCTTTTTCCTGTACAAAACAGTTCTGGCGCTCCAGCAGTTTCAATTTCACTGCATAGCCAAAGAGATATACATCGTCAAAGGTATGCAAACCTACCAGGGAATCAAGATTTTCAAATTCGTAATCCAGCAGGATTTTTTCTGCTTCCAGCGGGTTTTTGGCTGCAAGCACGGTTCCTACTACCTGAGAGAGTACGGAATCTTTATCATAGGATTTTAAATATGCCCGTCCAAGGTTCGCGCTTCTCTGCGCATTCAGTTCACTCATCAGGTTGTTATAAAAAACAGCCCAGTCTTTTAAGAGTGGTCCCTCATCAGAGGAGAGGGTGAGATTACTTAAAAATTCGTATTTTGATTCGCTTACATTTGACTGGCACATGCCAAGAAATTCTTTATAAGAAAATGGCATATCACCGTCGGTTCTCAGGTCCGGCAGGCTGGATATCAAATAATAATATGAAGCCATAAGCACCTCCTGCTAGAAATCAAGATTTCTGAAGTATGGCATCAGCATCTGCATGATCTCATCATCGGAACAGTCAAAATATCCGGAACCGTCTTTTGCTGCCAGGCGGAATCCTGCGCGGACATTTTTTGCTGGCTTGATCTCAAGTCCGTTTTTGATTTCTTCTGCAAGTTCTGCTTTCAGTGCGTCACTTACCTGTGCAACTTCTGCGGTATAATTTTCTACCCCTTCGTCTGCAATGGCTGCTTTGATCAATTTACCAAGTGCGGCATCAGAAAGACTATCTTTAACCTTTGCGGAAAGAATCTTTTCAAATTCGGCTTTCACCTCAGCTTTAAATGCAAGCATCGCATCTCTTTTTGCCTGCTCAGCACTGAGTGCAGCACTCTCTTTTAGAATACTGATTTCTTTTTCTGAAGCTTCCTGTATACTTTTTGCTTCAGATTTCGCCTCTGCCACGATGGCTTCTGCTTTTTTCTTAGCTGCTGTAATAATTGCCTCTGCCTCGGCATTTGCTGCATCAATTCCGTCTTTGCGGATGGAGGAAACTAAGTCTTGAATCTGTAATTCCATATGTTCACTTCCCTTCTTCTTTTATGCGTTGTACTAAATAAAATACAATTTAGAAAACATTATAATATACTCTTGTTCGACATGCAAGCATTATTTCCAATTGTTTAAAATTAGACAATCTTGCTAGTTATTATGCCCAAAATTGAACATAATTTACAAAGAAAATATCTTTTTTAGAAATATTAAAAAAGAAAAAGGAACATCTTTCACTTCTGAATGAAGGAAGAAGTTCCTTTTTGTATATGATTTTATACAGTATTCTCTATATATTTATGGATATATGTCTGAGCATAGGAAACAAATTTTTCGGTATAAGGATTGGCTGTTTTTGCGTTCCACATCAGGTTCAAATTGTGTGAATAGTCGGTGTCTATCGTCTTCAGGGAGTTAAATTTCAAAATCTCAGGGTAGGTATATTTGTCCAACAGCGTGACACCGACACCTGAAGTCAGCATCAAAAGCATGGAAGACGGATTTGGGACAGGAATGATCTGTTTGGGAGAGATTCCGTAATGTTGACAGACATCGGCCATGATTCTGGGAGCGGAGGGGAGTTCATCCTGTGTGATCTGATAAAAAATGTTGTTATCAAAGTCACGGATACAGATTTCATTTTTTTGCGAGAGCGGATGATTTCTGGAAATAACAAACATACATGGAGATTCGCATAGCTTTTTGACAAGGATTTCTGGCTCTGTACTGTCTAATAATAAGGAAAGTGTAAGGTCTAACCTATTTTGCTGCAGTTCTCTTGTTAAGCCGGAGAAACTGTGACTTTGTATGGAAACAATGCAGTCCGGGTTTTCTGCTGAAAAGTCCTGAAGCAGGCGGGAAAACCATGGTATGGACAGGCCTTCTAACAATCCGATGGTGAATTGATTTTCTTTTGATTTTTTCAGCTCATACATGGAGTCACACAAATCTGTGTAATCATCTTTGAGTTTCTGACAAAATTGCAGAAAAATCTGACCGTATTCGGTTAATTCTACATGATGGCGTGTCCGGTGAATCAGTGGATACCCAATCTCTTCTTCGAGTACCTGAATCTGCTGGCTGATGGCCGGCTGTGATACATATAATTTCCTTGCTGCCGCTGAAAAATTCTGACATTCAGCGATGGTTGAAAAATAATCAAGCTGACGAGATGTCATAGAAAACCTCCCTGGAACTAATCCAATCTAAAATTGATATAAAAAAATCTTATAACCAAATTGATACATAAAATTTATGTATTTCACATAAAAATTATACCATGATAATATAAAAAAAGAAACAGAGTAAATAAAAAATTATACAAAAAGGGAGAAATTATGGTTGGAGGAGTAGATGCAAAAGAATTGAGAGCACCAGTTTTTAATATTGTTCATGGATCTTTTGTTGATGGATGGGGAACACGAACCACCATTTTCTTAAAAGGCTGTCCGCTGAATTGTGTATGGTGCTGTAATCCGGAAGGGCAGAAGACCTATCCGGAGCTTCGGTTTACACAGCAGGACTGCAATGGCTGCGGGAAATGCGTGACGGTCTGTCCGAAGCAGGCAATCCACATGGATCCAGAGAAACATCTGGCAGTTGTGGACCGGAGTCAGTGCGATGACTGTCTTGCCTGCACGAAAATATGTGAGACATCGGCAATGGATGTATTTGGAAAATATTATTCTGTCAAAGAGATTTTTGACTGTATCGCGCGGGACGAACGGTATTTTGGGAGTGACGGAGGACTGACCATCGGTGGCGGAGAAGCAACGTATTTTCCGGATTTTACATTGGAATTGATCAGGATGTGTCACGACAATTATATCCATGTTGCCCTAGACACCTGTGGATTTATCGAGACAGAGAACGGAAGAAAATGTCTGGAAGAAGCGGATCTGGTGCTGTTTGACTTAAAAGGTATGGATGATGCACAGCACAGGATCAATACAGGAGTATCGAATCAGTTGATCCATAAAAATCTCAGATATCGGGATTCTTTAGGAAAAGACATTATTGTCCGGGTTCCAATCATACCCGGTTACAATGCATCGGAAGAAAATCTGAATCAGACGGCAGATTTTTTAAAAACATTAAGGTCCATCCGCCGGGTAGATCTGCTGCCGGTGCACAAATACGGAATGATCAAATACGAACAGCTTGGAAAGGATTACGCGATTGCGGATGTAACGGCATATAGCAAAGAAGAGGAAGCACATTTTGTGGAATTGTTCCGAAAACGAGGGTTGAATGTGCAGATTGGTGGTTGATGAAATAAGCATTTTATAAAAGGAGAAAATCTATGAACACAGAGTACATTGAAAGAATCAGAAGAATGAGAAAGCGTATGGTGACAAAAGCCGAGGTGGATGTGGAGCGTGGCGTCTATATGACAGAAGCCTATATGGAGACCGAGGGCAGAGAACCAGCTTATCGTCAGGCAAAAGCACTGGAGAAGAATCTGGCGAAAAAGACGATTGCAATCTTTGACGACGAATTACTGGTAGGACGAATGACCATGAAATATCGTGGCGGTAATATTATCCCAGAACTCAGTTCCCAGTTTCTATACGATGAGATGGAAGAATTATCTACAAGACCGCAGGATACCTTTGAACCGATCAGCGAGGAAGATAAGGCAACCATCCGTAATTTTCTTCCGTACTGGAATCAGCGCAATCTGATCTCTATGTGGAAAGCAAAAATTCCGGAAGACAAGCTGAAATATCTGGAATGTGGTTCGGTTGGCGGTGCAGTTTACGCATTAAACGGACATTACCTAAAACATTCCTGTGTAGATTATGAAAAAGTATTACAGATCGGACTGGAAGGTGTTCTCGAAGAAGTAGAGACTGAACTTGCTGGGGTAAATATCTCCAATCCGGATGAGTTTGAAAAAATGCAGTATCTGAAAGCCATGAAGATTTCACTGCAGGCAACTATGGATTATGCCATGAGATATTCCATACTGGCTAAAGAGATGGCAGCCACCTGCGAAGATCCGCAGCGAAAAGAAGAACTGTTAAAGATCGCAGAAGTATGTGCGCAGGTTCCGGCAAAACCGGCTAGAAACTTTCATGAGGCACTTCAGAGTATGCTGATGATCTGGATCTGTATGAATATCGAAGGCTGCGGCTATGGTATGACACTGGGCGGACGTCTGGATCAGTGGTTATATCCGTATTACAAAAAAGAAAAAGAAGCGGGCACACTGACAGATGATTATGCACAGATGCTGATCTCCATGTTTTATATCAAAGCGAACGAGATTGTTATCATTACAGACCGCATTACATCCGGATTCTTCACCGGTTTACCACAGACGGTAAATATCAACCTTGGTGGTGTGGATGAGAACGGTCATGATGCAGTCAATGAGCTTACTTATCTCTGTCTGGATGCAGATATGGAAGTAGGACTTCCGTCCAATGATCTGGTTGTCCGTATTTCCAAAAAATCACCGGAAAAATTTGTGAGAAAATCCATTGATCTGGCGATCGCGTTAAAAGGAAAGCTAAAATTCATGAGCGATGAGATGTGTATCGATCAGTTATTGCATGACGGATATGATCTGAAAGATGCCAGAAACTTTGTAATCACCGGATGTAACAATCCGACGATCCCGGGAAAATCTTCTGATCTGCCGGGTGGCAATATCAATATGCCACTGTTATTGGAGCTGGCATTAAATAACGGTCGTCAACGTCTGACTGGAGATTTGATCGGTGTTGAGACCGGAGATCCGAGAAACTTTACTTCTTATGAGCAGGTTTGGAACGCGTTTAAAAAACAGGTGGATTATTTCTTCCCAATCGCGATTATGTTCCGAAATTCTGATCGTTACATGTTTGCAAAATATCGTCCGGTTCCGTTAGAGTCTTCCCTGTTTGAAGGAACGATCCAGAAAGGAAAAGATATGGCAGATGGAGCATTAAAATACTCAAGAATTGCAATTTCAATGTCTGGAACGCCGGATGTTGGTGATGCATTGGCGGCCATCCGCAAAAATGTATTCGAGGATCATATCTGTACCATGGCAGAACTTATCGACGCACTGGATGCAAACTGGGAAGGCCATGAGGATATCCACAAACTGATGATTTCTGCACCGAAATTTGGTAACGATGATGATTATGTAGACAACATTGTAAATGATGTCCTGATGTATGGTGCTGGTGTTCTGACCGGAATGCAGGGGGCATGTGGAACCAAAATCAACTGTGCAGCAGCGGCTGTTACTGCCAACGTAATTTTTGGCTACAATGTTGGAGCATTACCGGATGGAAGAAGTGCCGGAGAACCGATTTCAGAAGGCGGTATTTCTCCTCATCAGGGACGAAATGTCAGCGGTCCGGTAGCAACTTATAATTCTGTATCCAAGATTGACCATATTCAGTTGACCAATGGTTCCGTTCTGAACATGAGATTCAATCCGGAGACTTTAAAAACAGAAGAAGCAAAGAAAAAATTCAGCTCCATGCTGCGTAATTTCCTGGAGACAGGCGGATTCTTCGTACAGTTTAATATTGTAGATACCGAGACGTTGCGTGACGCACAGAAGAACCCGGATAAATATCGTGATCTTTTGGTACGTGTGGCAACTTACAGTGCATACTTCGTAGAACTTGGAGAAAATCTGCAGAATGATATCATCAATCGACTGGAAATGGAATTTTAGTCATTGATGCGGAAAGGAGAAGAACATATGGCAGAACATACATGGAACATCAGTCCGTTACATTGCGGCATCAGTGTCAGTAATCTGGAAGCATCCATCGAGTGGTTCGGACGAGTGTTAGATTTTGAAGTAGTATCCAGAGATTCTATTCCAGCAGCAGGATTTGATCTGGCATTTTTAAGAAATGGGGATTTTGAAATCGAACTGTTTCAATGCTATGAGTACAAAGAGATGTCGGAGGAGCGAAAAGTGCCGAATCTGGATCTGAAAACACTCGGAACGAAACATATCTGTTTTGCTGTGGATAATCTCGATGCACTGGTAGAGACTTTTTATGAAAATGATGTGGAAATCGTACAGGGACCGGAGCATTTGATTGGAAATTATTACTGTTTCATCCATGGACCGAACGATATTCTAATTGAATTTATAGAGCATTAGGAGAGAAAAATGACGTTACGAAATAAGGCATTAATGAAAAATATAGAGCAGGTCGGTTACCACGACCTGCAGAAACGTCCGGCATTTCAGATTGTAATGCAAAAATGCGGAGAAAAATATTATTTATACTGTGCATCCTGGAGACACAATGGCTGGTCCATTCTGGATGTGACGGATCCGACGAATCCGAAAATGATTCAGTTTAAAGAAGGACCATGGATCAATGAGGATTGCCACGACGGACAGAATACATGCAAAATTCAGGTGGCGGACGGTCTGATGTTGACAGCGCATGGAACGATGGCGGGATTTCTAACCGGTTGTCCGGAAGGCTGCCCGGCCTGGTGTGGTCTTATGGTGTGGGACGTAAAAACAGATCCGACAGATCCGAAATTGCTTGGAACATTTGAGTGCCCGGGTGGTCAGGGCGTCCACAGATCCTTCTATAATGGAGGCCGTTATGCCTATATCACCGGTTGTGATAATGGATATGAGAGTTTTATTTTAAGAATTATTGACCTGGCAGATCCAGCACATCCAGTAGAGGCAGGCAGATATTGTGTTCCGGAACAGATCATTCAGGGTGAGAGTAACCTGCAGTTTGGCGATCATCTGTTCAAACCGTTTGTGCATGCAGTGACGGTAAAAGATGATATTGCATATCTGGCTTATTCAAATGTCGGCTTTGTATTGGTGGATGTCAGTGACAAAACGAATCCGAAGATGATCGGAAAGCTATCGCTCAATCCTCCGTTTGGTGGAGATGCAGCAGGTGCGCCGGTGCATTCCGCTTATCCGCTGGGAGACCGCCCGTTTGCGGTAGTATCTACAGAGGGAGAGCGCAGCCGTTTCTTTGATGGGAAGAAAACAGAAGGATTTGGCAAAAAAATTGAATATCAGGCAATGAATGCCATGATGATGATTGAAACCGGCGATATGGAACATCCGCGTATGATTTCTGTATTTCCGTATCCGGAAATGCCGGAGGGCTATACCCATGGAGAGAATTTTAACTTTGTGGATGGTGTCCGGGTACCGTTTGGACCGCATAACTGCTTTGATCAGTTTGGAACACCGGTATATGGACAATTTAACAATACAGTGTTTAACTGCTATTTCCATGCGGGACTGAGGATCTATGATGTACATGATCCGTTTGTACCGAAAGAAATCGCATATTTTCTTCCGCCGGATCCGCCGGAAATGCTGACGGATAATGAGACGCATGATGTGATGCCGGGGGCACCGGTCGCTATTACCGAAGATCTGGTGGTAGATGACAGAGGTTATATCTATATAAGTACCCAGCAGGACGGCATTTACATTTTGAAATATACAGGAGAGAAGCCGTTAGATTAAGGAGCAAATGCAATGAAAAAGAATTATGAAGTAATGGATGGAAATACGGCTGCCGCATATGTATCCTATGCATTTACGGAAGTGGCCGCTATTTTCCCAATCACCCCGTCTTCCCCGATGGCAGAATATGTCGATGAGTGGGCAGCAAAAGGAAAAAAGAACATTTTTGATGAGACGGTAGAAGTCGTAGAGATGCAGTCAGAAGGCGGTGCAGCCGGAACGATGCATGGTTCACTGGCAGCAGGTGCGCTGACCACAACCTATACAGCTTCTCAGGGACTGCTGCTGATGATTCCGAATATATATAAAGTAGCGGGCGAATTGTTGCCGGGGGTATTTCATGTATCAGCCAGAGCACTGTCGGTACATGCGTTATCCATTTTCGGAGATCATTCCGATGTTATGGCCTGCAGACAGATCGGTACAGCAATGCTAGCTTCTTCCAATCCGCAGGAAGTCATGGATCTGGGCGCAGTAGCACATCTGGCTGCCATCAAGGGAAGTATACCGTTTATCCACTTCTTTGATGGATTCCGTACTTCCCATGAGATTCAGAAGATCGAGACCTGGGATTATGATGTATTAAAGGGCATGGTGAATATGGATGCGGTTGATGCATTCCGGAAGAAATCATTAAATCCGGAGCGGCCGACTACGCGCGGGTGTACCGAGAACCCGGATATTTATTTCCAGCGCAGAGAGGCTGCCAACCAGTATTACGAGAAAATGCCACAAATCGTGGAAGAATATATGAAGCAGGTATCAGAGGTAACCGGCAGAAACTATCAGCTTTTCAACTACTATGGTGTAAAAGATGCAGAATATGTCATCATTGCCATGGGTTCCGTCTGTGATACCGTCTGCGAGACCGTAGATTATTTGAAGGGAAAAGGTGAGAAAGTCGGACTGATTAATGTACATCTGTACCGCCCGTTTTCCATCCGACATTTTCTGGAACAATTACCGCCAAGTGTAAAACGAATAGCGGTACTGGACAGAACAAAAGAGCCGGGAGCAGGTGGAGAACCATTATATCTGGATATCTGTAATGCACTGTATCAGGCACAGATTGAGATGGAAGTGTACGGCGGTCGTTATGGACTTGCTTCTAAGGATACGACACCGGCACAGATCATGGCTGTCTATGAGATGTTAAAAACTGCTCCGAGACATAATTTTACCATCGGTATTGTCGATGATGTGACCCACCTGTCACTGGAGGTAGATGAAACAAAACAACTGAGTAGTACCGATACGATTAACTGTAAATTCTGGGGACTTGGCTCCGACGGAACCGTTGGTGCAAACAAAAACTCCGTCAAGATCATCGGTAACCATACCGAACAGTTCTGTCAGGCGTATTTTGTATACGACTCCAAGAAATCCGGAGGACTGACCCAGTCCCATTTGCGATTTGGCAAGCGGCCGATCCGTTCTCCATATCTGGTAACAGATGCTGACTTTATCGCATGCTCCGCACCGTCTTATTTGAACAATTATGATCTGTTAGATGGTATGAAGCAGGGGGGAACCTTCCTTTTGAACTGTGGATGGAATGAAAAAGAACTGGCAGAACATCTGCCGGCTGCCATGAAACGGATTCTGGCGAAAAAACAGGTACAGTTCTATGTCATTGATGCCACCAGACTTGCAAAAGAGATCGGAATGGCAGGACGTACGAATTCCATTCTGCAGGGTGCGTTTTTTAAACTGGTTCCGGTGCTTCCACTTGAGGATGCAGTACAGTATATGAAAGAAGCTGTAAAGAAAACTTATGCAAAAAAAGGTGTCGATGTCATTGAGAAAAACTATAAAGCCATTGAACTTGGCGTTTCGAGCCTGATTAGGGTGGAAGTCCCGGAAGCGTGGAAAGATGCGCAGGATGACACAACGGCAAGCGCGTTACCGGAATTTGTAAAAGAACTTGTGGTACCGATGAACCGTCAGCAGGGTGAAAAACTTCCGGTCAGCAAATTTATCGGTCTGGAAAATGGAACATTCCCGAACGGAACAAGTGCTTATGAGAAACGCGGACAGGCAACGGATGTACCGGAGTGGGATCTGGAAAAATGTATTCAGTGTAACCGTTGTGCCTATGTATGTCCACATGCGGCAATTCGTCCATATCTGTTAGACAAAAGCGAACAACAGGTAAAACCAACTGGTTTTGAGACAAAAAAGGCCATCGGTAAGAACTTGTCTGAATATGAATTCCGTATTCAGGTATCCCCGCTTGACTGTACTGGTTGTGGAAGCTGTGTCAATGTGTGTCCGGTAAAAGATAAAGCACTGGAGATGAAACCGTTAGAGAGCCAGTTGGCACAGAAAGAGAACTGGACTTATGCAGTGAAGGAAGTATCCGATAAATCAGCAATAACGGGCAAAAACAATGTGAAAAACAGTCAGTTTGCACAGCCATTATTTGAGTTTTCCGGAGCATGTGCAGGATGCGCAGAAACACCGTATATCAAACTGGTGACTCAGTTATTTGGCGATCGGATGTACGTGGCAAATGCTTCAGGATGTTCCTCCGCTTATGGTGGAAGTACTCCGTCCACACCATATACAAAGAATAAATGCGGTCATGGTACCGCCTGGGCAATGTCCTTATTTGAGGACAATGCTGAGTATGCCTACGGTTTGATGCTCGGTGCGGAAAAAGTACGGGAAGCATTGACCGGAAAAGTAAAAGATCTGGCAAAACAGGGTATTGCAAAGAACGAGGCAGAAGCATGGCTTGCAGACTGCAATGACAGCGAGAAAACAAGAAGCGTGACAGATGCGCTGGTTGCGGCTTTAGAAAAACCGGAATACAGCAGCATTTCCGAAGTTCAGGATATTTTAAAAGACCGGGAATATCTGGTAAAAAAATCCTACTGGGCCTTCGGCGGAGACGGCTGGGCTTATGATATCGGCTACGGCGGTTTGGATCATGTCATCGCATCCAACAAAAATATCAATATTTTAGTACTGGATACAGAAGTATATTCCAACACCGGCGGACAGTCTTCCAAGTCCACACCGGCCAGCGCCATCGCAAAATTTGCTGCAGCGGGCAAGCGGACAAAGAAGAAAGATCTGGGGCGGATGGCAATGAGTTACGGTTATGTCTATGTGGCACAGGTTGCCATGGGATATGATCCAGAGCAGACACTTCGGGCGATACGGGAGGCAGAAAAATATGACGGACCATCCATTATTATTGCGTACTGCCCATGTATCGAGCATGGAATCCGCGAGGGTATGTCAAAGAGCCAGACCCATATGAAAAAAGCAGTGGAAGCCGGCTACTGGCATCTGTACCGTTATAATCCAGAGAGGAAAAAAGAAGGAAAGAATCCATTTACTCTGGATTCCAAAGAACCGACAGGAAATCTCAGAGAGTTCCTGCTGGGTGAAAACAGGTATCGAGCCCTGAGCCTTGTTTCTCCGGATCATGCAGAACAAATGTATCAGATCACGGAGGAAGATGCGAAGGAACGTTATGAAATATATAAACATCTGGCAGAATAAATATTGCGGATGTGAAATGTATAGGAAAATGTGGAAAGTACGAAATATAGTAACATACAAAAGAAGCCCTCTGACACAATACAGAGGGCTTCAGAAATAACCGATATACAACGAAGATGATTACGGAGTTTGACCGCCGATACGGTATGTGATCAGTTGTGCGCAGGAAGTGATATCCTTGATGAGCTTGGACTCGTTCGAGAGAATGAAATCTTTGCTTCCTGTGATACTGACCGCAGCAGCAAGCGTCTGTTCGGCATTAAAGACAGGCGCGGAAACACAGCACAGATTTGGACGAACTTCACAGTTGTCCTGTGCGTACCCCTGTGTTTTAGCCAAAACTAATTCCCTCTCTAACGTATCGCGGTCAGTAATCGTCTGAGGTGTCAGTGGAAGTAATTCGTGTGTGGAAAAAAACAGATCGCGGTATTCTTCGGAAGAATAAGCGAGGATCAGTTTGCCGGCACCGGATGCATACAGTGGCAGGGAGTTACCTACCAGAGGAATATCGTCAAAATTATCCATATGGTTCTGTACACAGAGCAGAATTCCCTTTTGCGGATAAACCGGAATGGACAGACCGAAGGCACAGTTGTAATTGTGTGTTTCAAAAAAGTTCTGCTGAACAAAGGCCTGTACCAGTGGATTGTTGTTGTGGTACGCGCAGCCGATCTCAAAAAATTTGCTGGATATAGAATATTTTCCATAACGGTCTTTTGTTACATATTTGTGGCTCAGCATGGTGCCAAGCAGGTTGTTTGTTGTTGCGCGGTTAAAATTTAATTTCTGACTGATTTCCGAAACACTGAGCGGAATATTCGATAAACTCAGATATTCAATAATCTGAAATGCTTTATCCAGTGATATATTATTATGAGTTATTTTTTCTGCCATATAAGTTAGTCCTTTATATATTTTTTCATACTAAGTATAACAATAATTGTGCAAAAATTAAAGTAGTTTTTAAAATTTGTGACAAATGGCTAAAATAAGCATACAAAAAAACGTAAAAATAAACAGAAATATCAAAACATATTGACAAGATCACAATATAAGAATACAATATAACAAACAGAAAAAATAAAAAAATAACGTAAGAGTATAAAATGTTATACAGAAGGGAGAAGAGATGAAACGAGAAGATATTGAAAGAATCGGACGGATGCATTATCAGGCAACACTGGATCATAAGCTAATTATGCCGCCGAGTTATGATTTTCCGGATATCAATTATGAAGATGCTTACGCCATTGCCAGTGTGATGGTCGAAGAGTATGTAAAAAACGGAAGACATCCATCCGGTAAAAAAGTGGGACTGACCAGCAACGCCATGCGAAAGCTGGCAGGAATAGAGGAGCCGGACTATGGAATTATTTTTCAGGAAGACTGTTATGAGAACGAATCCGTAATCCCATTTGATGAGGTGTATTGCCAGCCGGCCATTGAAGCAGAACTTGCATTTAAATTAAAAGAGGATTTGGATTATGAGAAAATCGATGCAGAGATGGTGCTGAATGCGACAGAATACATTGTTCCATGTCTGGAAATCGTAGATATCCGTCAGTTGAATGACCGCCCGAGAAAGATTTTTGACACCGTAGCGGATAATGCGGCATTCGGTGGATATGTAGTAGGTGATTATCCGATTTATCCTGGGGAGACGGATCTGGGACTGATCAGTTTTATTTTTGAAAAAAATCACAAACAGTTGGAAACCTCCTGTGGAGCTGCCATCTTAGATGATCCGGCAAAATCCATTGCATGGCTCGGGGAAAAATTCTATTCCCTCGGCAATCCGCTGAAAAAAGGAGAGCTGGTGCTGGCAGGATCCGCCGTTAAGGCAGTTCCGGTAGAAAAAGGCGACTATATTTGTTGCCAGTACGGCAGATACGGAACCGTAGGAGTAAAATTTCAATAGTAACAGATAGGAAGGAGGTATCACACATATGGCTGCTACAGCAGAATTGTTAAAAGAACTTGCACAGATTTCACTGACGGCGGAAGAACAGAAAAAAGAGATTGAATCTTTCAAAATCAAGTATCCAGACATCACACCGGAAGAAGCCTATCGGGCAATGGGCATGAGACTTGATCTGGCTGAAAAAAAAGGTCACAGAATGATTGGTGCAAAACTTGGAAATACAAGCATGGCAAAAATCGCACAGGTGCGTGAGACCATGACCTTAGAAGGTGTCAAAGTCAACGCGGATCCATCTTATGGATTCCTGTTTGAATATATGCCGATGAAGCCGGAGGAAGTGCTGGATCTGAAGGATCTGATCCATCCGAAGGTAGAAACAGAACTTGCTTTTGTAACCAATCGTGAGTTATACGGACCGGATGTGTATTCCGTAGATGTCATGAACGCTACTGAATATGTGGCACCGGCCTTTGAGATTATTGACAGCCGGTTCAAAGATTTTAAAGTAGGAGGACTGACCGATGCGGTGATCGATAATGTATCTTCCGCAAGATTTAAACTCGGCGAAGTGAAAGCGGATCCGAGACAGATTAATCTGGCAAATCTCGGAGTCAGAACAAGAATCAATGGTCAGCTTGTGAATTTCGGAGCTTCCGGAGCTGTTATGGGACATCCGGCGAGAGCCGTATCCGCACTGGTAAGACTGATGTATCAGTATCTGGATATGCCGCTTCCGGCAGGATCCATCGTGTTATCCGGAGCCATCATTCCATCCATCTTTTTACATCCGGGCGATGTGGTGGAGTCAGATTTCAGTGAAATCGGTTCGATCAGACTGGAGGTTGCACGATGAAAATTGTAGGACTTGCCGCAGGAAGAAAAAATGGAAACAGTGAACTGCTGATGAAACATGCAATGCTTACCATGCGGGAGCAACTGGATCTGGAATTTACGATCATTCGATTATCGGATCTGGATATCGAGCATTGCAGCGGATGTGAGAGCTGCATGAAAACACTGATATCGGGCGGCGATGGATGCTGCGTCAAGAAACAGGATGATCTGTCCTGGCTGCTGGAAGAACTGAAAGATGCAGACGGACTGATCGTGGCAGCACCTATCTATGATCTGCTTCCGTCCGGAAATCTGATCACTTTATTAAACCGGGCACTGGGTGTGGGAAAAGAATACAGAGAACTGTGCAAGGCACAGAAAAAAGTGTGTGCAGCAATTGCTGTGGGGGGATCTGACTGGATTGATTTTACAGAACCAATCATGAATCTCGTATTAACTAACTTGAGCAAAGATGCAATCGTTATAGACAGACTGGTAATTGGAGGTTACACAGCACCTGCAATGGTACTCCTGGACGATGACCTGTTGAGCCGGGCAGCACAACTGGGTTCTAATATGGTAAACGCGCTGTTAAACAAGCAAAACGCGCAATATCAGGGACCGAAGGGCGTCTGTCCAGGATGCCACTGCAATGTAATTGTACCACAAAACGGATTAGATGTAACGTGTGCATTTTGTAAATCCAGAGGAAAAATTTCAATCAAAAACGATGCTCTGGTCATAGACTGGGACAAACAGTCGGTAGAAACTCATCGTTTTACGAAGCAGGGAGAGGTCGATCATCAGGCTGATATCGCATCAGCACATCGAAGAGCATTCGAGGGGAAAGACAAAATCAGGGAAAGGAAGGAGAAGTATTTGGCGTTTGAACCCGTTGTGAAACCGTAAAGAGTGAATGACAAATGAGAAAAAGTTGATTTTACGACCCGGAAAAGGAGAACAAAATGTTAGCAAATTATCCATGGCTCATGTGGGGCATTATCTTGGGATGGACAGGTTTGTCTATCTGGTTAAGTAACAAAACGAAACTTGGACGTAAACTGGGTTATATTAATTTATGTATTATTGGTGGTTTTGTACTGGTTAATATCAAAGTGGTACCGCAGTTCTGTGAGCAGTACAGCATATTGTCAAATTATTTTATACCGCTGGCAATTGTTTTGATGTTATTCCAGGCAAATTTGAAAAAATTATGGAAAATCGGTAAGAAATTAATCGCAGTGTTTGGTATTTCACTGGTAATCGTATTTGCAATCTGTGTTCTGGCAGGTATTATCTTCCAGTATGAAGGTGGATGGAAACTCTGGGGCGCTGTTACAGCAAATATGATAGGTAACTTCTCTACATTATCCGGTGTAGCTGCGGCGCTTGGATTACAGGACGGCGATCTGGTTGTATTTTCTGCAACCGGTATGATCATCTGGATGGTTTACAGTCTGATCGCATTCGATATTGGTAAAAGTAAATTCTTTAAGAAAAACTTCAAATCTTACAAAGATGAAGTGACAGATATGGCATTATCAGAAGAAGAGCGTCTTGCATATGCAGAAGAGATGGCAAGCAAAGAAAAGAAAGTCGGCATCATCGACGTTGCAGTCGTTATGGGCGCAGGTATGGCAGTTGCAGCACTTGGTAACTTCCTTGGCGAGCTGACCGGATTCTATTCCATCGTATTCTACGCAGGTATCGCAGTTGTAATTGCAAACTTTACAAAAATTGGTAAATTTAAAATCAGTGAAGATCTTGCTTCCTTCATGTTTGGTATGTATATTTTCTCACTGGGAGCAAATGCAACACTGGCAAGTATCGCAAACTCCACATGGAAAGTAACGGTAGGTGTTATCTTTATTTACGCAGTATCCTTCCTGTTAGTATTCCTTGTACTGAAACTGATCCGTATGCCTTGGGAATATGGTCTCATCTCCCATATGGCACTGATCGGCGGACCGGTTACCATCGGACCTCTGTGTGACAACTACGGATGGAAAGATATGGTACTTCCGGGATGTATTCTGGCAGTATTGGGACAGGTACTCGGTGCATACCTTGGACTTGGAGCTGCAAATATTATTTTAAGTATTACAGGCTGATAAGAAAGTAGGCGACAAAAAATGGGATTTCGAGTTGATTGTTATGACACATTGATTAAAAACGGACATATTTATGATCCGGAACGGGGCGTTGATATGATCGGACATATCGGTATCTTGGAACCGAATATTGCGACGATTATTGATCCGGACCATATTCCGGGCAAGATCTGCGCACACCGCGTCATTGATGCAACCGGATATTATGTAGTACCGGGTCTGATCGACGGACATGCACATGTAGTAGACGGAGCATGGTTTAATTTTCCACCGGAGCGTATGTTTGAGCGTGGCATCACTTCCTGTATTGATCTGGGAAGCGTATCATGGCCAGGATTCAACCGCAACAGAAAGAAATGTATCAATGATTTTCCGGCAACAATCCAGGCAGCATTGATGTTGACCGTCAATGCGGAGATCGGCTGTGCGGCAGAACTCTGGGCAGATGTAGATGCCGAAGTCAATATTGAACGTCTGAAAGAATGTTTCGAGATCAACAAAGACATTTTGGTAGGTATCAAGATTCTGGTTGGTAAAAATGAGACACCGACACCGGAACTGATTCACAGAGTATTTAAGAAAACAAGAGAAGCATGTGACGAGATTGGCTGCAGAATGTTTGCACATATCGCAAATCCGCCGATTCCGGCAAGCGAGTGGCTTTCCTACTTCAAACCGGGTGATGTAGTCACACATACTTACAACAAAGGAAACATTCTGGACGAGAACGGACAGGTATTACCGGAAGTATGGGAAGCAAGAAAACGCGGCGTTATTTTTGATACTGGAAGAGGTTCCAGAAACTGGAGTGTCGAGATGGCAAAACCGGCCTTTGAGCAGGGTTTTTATCCACAGATGATTACTTCGGATCTGTCTTCTTTAAGTAACGATCCGCATACTTCCAGATTAAATGTACATATGGCAGAATGTATGGCACTCGGTATGGATTTCAAAGATGTGTTGTACTGTGTAACTGACGCACCGGCGGCTGTTATGAACAACGTGACCGTAGGTCTGAAAGTCGGAAATCGTGCCAATATCAGTGTACTGGATCTGAAAGAGGGCGAAGTAGAATTTGTCGATGCGTTTGGTGTAAAAACCAAAGGTAATAAACAGGTACTTCCGGTTGCTACTATTGTAAACGGAAAAGTCATGTTTGATAAAACAAATACAGATTATTAAAAAGGGAAGGATGGCGGGAAACCGTCATCCTTTGCTGATTTTAGAGATTGGAAAGGAGCGTGTGAGCATGCCGACAATAGATATTACCATGCGAAAAGGCTGCAGTGATCAGGCGATTGAAAACTGTCTGTTACAGATTCCGCAGGCTGCAGAGGATATTCTGGAAAATACAAAAAAACGGATGTTGAGAGTCAGTGTTTTCGAGGCGGAGCCGGAGATGAATTTTGAAAATGGGGAAGCAGTGGTGGATAAGATCAATCCGTCTGTTGTGTTTACCATCGGACCGGGCAGAAGTACGGAAGCGAAACAGAAATTTGCAACAAAGGTAACAGAGATCTTAAGTGAAAATCTTGGCTGTAAAAAGGAAGAAGTACGCATCTATATTTTATCCAGTGAAGGAAATCATTTTGCCATCGGCGGACGGCCGAAAGTATTCCAGAAGCTGCCGGAAGAGAAAAAGGAGGAAAAGTAAATGCCTGTACTTGCAACGATTCAGTATCCGAAAGGAAAAGACCCGAAACATGGAGATAATCTGACAAAATCCATCGCAGAAGTGCTGATGAAAGAGCTGGATGTGAAACCGGATCAGGTGCGCGTCATCGTCAGAGAAATCAATCCGAAGAGATTCAGTGCCGGTGGCGTGATGGGATATGAGCTGGAAGGCTTTGAACAGAAAGAAGATTAAGTGAGAAAATAAATTCAGAAAGTGCAGAGAGTAACATGAGAGAGAATATTGCAAAAAAGAGATTATATGCGGGTGAAACCCTGTATGGAATTTTCGCAAATGCGATCTCCCCGGAATTAATCGAGATTATGGGAATTACCGGGTTTGATTTTATCGTAGTGGACAGTGAACATTCTTCTTCTGGCCCGGAGACAAACCGTATCTTAAATATGGCGGGAGAGTGCCGCGGAGCGAGCATGTTTACACGTATTCCGAATAAATTGGATTCTACCGTTTTAAGACATTGCGATGCGGGAGCACAGGGACTTCTTGTACCGCAGGTGAACACAAAGGAAGAGGCGGAATCCATTGTACGGGCTGCCAAATATTATCCGGAAGGCATGCGTGGATTTACCATGCCACGCAACGCGGACTATGGTTTCTGCAAAGGGGATTATGTCGCTCATAATAATGAAAATATGCTAATCGCGGTACAGTGTGAAAATATAGCAGGTGTGCCAAACGTAGGCGAGATCGCAGCCGTAGATGGAGTCGATGTGATCTTTATCGGACCAATGGATCTGACAGAATCCATGGGAATTGTCGGACAGACACAGGATCCGCGTGTAAAAGAAGTTATTGACATTGTATTGGAAGAAACGAAAAAACATCATAAATATGCTGGCATTTTTGCCATGTCACCGGAACAGGCAAAAGAATATGCTAAGATGGGATTTCGCTATATTATCTGCTGTACGGACCTGATGCTGTTCGGACGTGCATGTGAGCAGACAGTAAAAGCATTGAAGGGAGAATGATCATGGGATTTAAATTATTACCGGAAGTTTTTTGGGGAGCTGGCAGTTTAAAACAGCTTGCAGATATTTTAAGAAATATAAAAGCAAAGTATGTACTGGTTGTAACGGATCAGGGCATTGTAAAAGCGGGAATTGCGGATAAAGTTATTTCCGTTGCAAAAGAAGTGTGCAGCCGTACAGAGATCTTTGATCAGATCGAGCCGGATCCAAAAGATACGACGGTAGCGGCATGTGCTGCAAAATACAAAAACGACCGTCCGGATGCTATCGTCGCAGTAGGTGGCGGAAGCTGCATGGATTTTGGAAAAGCGGTAAATGTACTGTTATACAATGACGGAACGATTCAGGACTACAAAAATCAGTGGGATGCGATTCCGAATTTGACCGGAACCCTGGTTACCATTCCGACAACAGCAGGAACCGGATCCGAATTAACGGATTTTGCCGTTATTTCCGATACTTCCACACAGCAGAAAGTCAACCTGATCGGAAAAAGTGTCGTAGCGACTCAGGCTATTGTAGATCCGGAGCTGACCGTAGGTTTACCGGCAGGTATCACAGCAGCGACCGGAATGGATGCGCTGACCCATGCCATTGAATCATATGCCTGCAAGACACCAAATGATCTGTCCGATATGCTTTCCCTCAAAGCAGTATCTTTGATATACCAAAACCTGAAAACCTGTGTAGTAGATGACCCGACCAATTTAGAAGCAAGAAGCGCTGTTATGATGGGAAGCATGCTGGCAGGATGTTCTTTTGCAAATGCCCTGCTTGGTCTGGTACATGGTATCGCACATCCGCTGGGAGCTGTATGGCACGTACCACATGGTGTGGCAAACGCCTTCGGTCTTCCGTATGTACTGGAGTATGAAATTCCGGTAGAGGGAGAGCGTATCGTAAATGTCGGCAGAGCAATGGGACTGACCAAAGAAGACCTTCAGCCAGAAGATGTCATTGTAGCAATCAAAGAATTGATGAAAGCGATTCATATTCCAATGATGTCCGAGTATGGTGTCAAAGAGGATGATTTAGACCGGCTGGCAGATCTTACAATGCAGGAGATGGGTTACATCTGCAATCCAGTTCAGCCCTCCAAAGAAGAACTGGTTGAGATCCTGAAAAAAATGTACGTCAGAGCTTAAAAGGAGAAATATATGAACATACTGGTGATTGGGGGAACCGGATTTATCGGAGATCAGGCAGTAAGAATGCTGCTGGAACAGGGACATCGCGTAAAAGCGCTGGCCCTTCCGGAACTGCCGGTAGACTATGAACAGCCGGAAGGACTGGAATTGATCCAGAATGATATCAGCGGGTTATCAGAGGATGCACTGGCAGCGATACTTGTTGGATGTGATTCGCTGGTTTATGCGGCGGGAATTGACGAGAGAGTAGATGGCAAAGCGCCAATCTATGATCTGTATGAGATGCATAATGTAGAGATGGTAAAACGCATTCTGTGGGCGGCAAAAGCGGCAGATGTGAAAAAAACGGTGATCTGCGGCTCTTATTATACTTATTTTGAGAGAACGATGCCGGAACTGAAGCTGGCAAAATGGCATCCGTATGTGCGAAGTCTGGCAGAGCAGGAACGTGTCTGTCTGGCAGAAAATGAGCCTGGATTTTCCGTTATCGTTCTGGAATTTTCTCCAATCGTCGGTGTGCAGGAAGGACGAAAACCCTCCTGGTTTTATATGGTAGACAGCTTTTCCAATATGAAGAAAGAAATCGTGTATTCCGGTGGCGGCATCAGTCTGCTGACCAGACGTCAGGCCGGAGAAGCGATTGTCGGTGCGCTGGAAGGTGAGCTGGAAGGCGGCTGCTATCCGGTGGGCAAATATAATGAATCCTGGAGTCATATTACAGAAATTATGAGAGATGCATTGAATCTATCTGATCGTAAGATGCGTCTGATTCCGAAATTCATGTATACAGCCGGTGGAAAACGGTTGAAAAAAGTGCAGAGAAGAAACGGGTACGAGAGTGGATTTGATATGGTGAAATACACGGATATCCATTATCTGAACAAGTATCTGCCGGAAGAAACAACGGTTGATCTGCTTGGTATCACCGAAGATGATTATGAGGCAGAGATTCAGAATATTGTAACCTACAGTATGAAGCTGTTATCCCATAAAAAGAAAGCGATATAAAACATAATATATATAGATACAGGTAAGAAAAACCTCCATATGGATCACGAGAGACTGTGATTTCTGTGGAGGTTTTTGTATTGTGCAGAAAGACCGGTGTATGGTATACTGTGTTCCATGAAAGAAAAGGAAGAATTAAAGCGGCGGGTGCTGGATCTGGCAAACCGTTGTTATCAGCAAAATATTTATACGTTTTCCGGATTTTTAAATGTGGCAGAAGTGTCGGATGTGTATGCCATGGAGCGGGAACTTGACTTTGTGCCATGGAAATTGTTTGGAGGAACAGAAGGTTGTGAGCGGCAGATGCTGCGCTTTGGCTCAGAAGAAACGCTGGGATATGAGGAGGCATTTCCCATCAGTTGTGTTGTGATCCGACCTTCGGCACCGAAATTTGCGGAAGAGCTGACCCATCGGGATTTTTTGGGCGCATTGATGAATCTTGGAATAGAGCGGGATGTTCTGGGCGATATTATTGTCAGGGGTGCTGTTGGTTATGTTTTCTGCGAGGATGCGATGGCCGACTATCTGGAAAAAAACATCACACAGGTGCGGCACACGACCATGACGACGGAAGTGACGAAAGAATGTCCGGCGCAGGCGGCACCGCAGTTTGCGGAAGAAGAGTTTGTCGTCAGTTCCAATCGATGTGATGCTGTCGTTTCAAAAGCATACAGGCTGTCCCGGACGCAAAGTGCGGAATTATTCCGGGCAGGAAAAATATTTGTAAATGGAAGACAATATGACCGCAATAGTGGTATACTGAAAGCGCAGGATATTGTTTCGGTGCGTGGATTTGGCAAATTCGTATTTCGCGGATTTTTACAGGAGACGAAAAAAGGAAGGATTCGGGTCGGAATCGCGCGCTATATCTGATGAGAGATAACTGCCGCTGTTACAGGTGGCGGAAAACAAAATTAATATTGGAAAATATCGAAACAATCAGAATAATCAGGAATATTTAGGAAAATCAGGAAATTTATGAGTAAAGAAGAAAAGAAACAACAGAAGGCTCAGAAAAAGTTGCAGAAAGCAGAAGAAAAGCAACAGAAACGGGAAGCCAGATCTGTTTACAGGGAACAAAAAGGAAACAAGGACCGGGAGATCAAGTGGGGAAAACTGGACAATACCGCACATTTATTTCCGGTCATTGCCGGTGAAGGCATGACGAATGTCTACCGAGTGGCAATTATTTTAAAAGAAGAAATTCAGCAGGATTTGCTGCAACAGGCACTGGATATGGTGCTACCGAAGTTTTCCGTATTTAACTGCAGACTGCGACAAGGTATGTTCTGGTATTACTTTGAGGAAAACGGTAAAAAATCGCCGACGGTACATGAAGAACACACGTATCCATGCCGTTATATCGATGAGCATCGCAACCGCAGCTATCTGTTCCGGGTAACTTATTACGGCTGCCGGATTAATTTGGAGGTATTTCATTCCCTGACAGATGGCAATGGTGCATTAAATTTCTTAAAGGAGCTGACGTATCAGTATCTGCGTCTGTCCCATCCGGAGCTTGGAGAACAGTATGGAAACCGACTCCACAAGGACACTTCACTGAATACAGAAGACAGCTTTTTACAGAATTACAGAAAGAGCCGTTTTGAAAAATCATATAAATCAGAAAAAGCCTATATATTAAAGGGCAGTATGTTCCCGGAAGGAAAAATGGGTATCATTCATGGCCATATGCCGGTGGATGCGGTAAAACGCGCGGCAAAAAAATACGATGCCACCATCAACGAATTTCTGGTAGCAGTGTTTATCTGGGCAATCTATCAGGAATATTTAAAGGGCATGCCGTCCAAACGGCCAATCACTACCAGTGTACCGGTCAACCTGCGGCCGTATTTTAATTCCGTAACGACGAAGAACTTTTTTGTTATGGTTACGGCAACCTTTCATCCGAAGACTGAAAATCAGCCTTTTGAGGATGTGATCGGAGAAGTGAAAGAATCGCTGCGGGAACAGATCACAAAAGAACATCTGGAAGAGATCTTTTCTTATAATGTAACCGGAGAGAAGACGATGATCCTTCGAACGATTCCGCTGGTATTCAAAAAACTTGGTATGAAATACATTTACAACATGGCGGCAAGTGCGAATACCGCGACCATCACAAATCTGGGCAACATTCAGGTGGCACCGGAATATGAGGATTACGTGGATCATTTCAGTGTCATCCTGTCGCGTTCCAAAGGACAGAACCTGAAGATGTGTCTGTGTTCTTATAAGGGCACGCTGACATCCACGATCTCATCCGTGATGAAGGATACGAAGCTGCAGAAAGCATTTTACCGTTATCTGGTGGCAAATGATATTCCGGTAACAATAGAAAGTAATGGTGTGTATTATGAATAAATGTTGGAACTGCGGAGTGGAATTTATCGATCCGACCAACGTATGTCCACTTTGCAAATGTATTACAGAACGGGATGATGCGGAGGAAGAGGAGTTCAAACCGACGTATCCGTTTCGTCCGGACAAGGAAATAAAGAAAATTCAGCTGGCAATGAGCATCTATACGCTGGCAGCAATTATTGCAGAAGCAATCCTGGTGATCATTGATTTTCATGTGGGAGACCGGATCGGCTGGTCTATCATGACCGGAGCCTGCATGGTGTATGCGTATATTACATTGAAATTTTCCATTCAAAAGCACAATGGATATCAGTTTAAGATACTAATGCAGACGCTGTTAGGTGTTGCTGTCGTCGTACTGATTGATTTTTTGACGGGATTTTCCGGATGGTCGGTAAACTATGTGTTGCCGGCGGCTTTTGTTCTGATCGATGCGACGGTAATTGTTCTGATGATCGTAAATAGCAGAAATTGGCAGAGTTATATTTCGATGCAGCTGTTGCTCATCGTGCTCTGCATCATTCCATATATTTTGCATCATTTTGGAATTTCCAGTGATAGTATTATGTGTCTGATCGCATTGTGTGTGGCGATCTTTGTATTTGCCGGCAGTGTGATCATTGGAGGCCGTCGGGCAATGGATGAGCTGTACCGTCGTTTCCATGTATAGTATATCAGATGGGAGCCAATCCCACATCTGATATAGCCTCCGGCAGGATTGCAGAGGTGCGCAGTTGAAGGATGTCAAGCAATTGCATGACGCGCACCTTGCAGCAAGAATACCGAGGCATTCTTGAATAAGAGAGCAAAAATAGGATTAATATAGGAGAGAAGTGAATGTTACAGACCGACAACAGTATTCGCGGAAAAGTAATGCGTGAATTGATCGCAAGGGTCGCATCCGACAACCTGATCGGAAGAAAGTTAAAAAGCGGCGAACTGCGCAAAAAGATGACAGAACCCGAGTGGAGAGTGCCGGAATTTTACAATCTGCGCGTGATTGAAGAGAAAAACTGCCGTCTGGAATTATTGGAGTGTGATATCAAAAATGAGCGCCTGGTGCTGCTTCAGCTGCACGGAGGCGGATATATCGGGGGAATGCGCAATGCGTACCGCAGTTTTGCGGGACTTTACAGTGAACTTGGCCGGGGCATGAGCGTCTTGACAGTGGATTACCGTGTGGCACCAGAGCATCCGTACCCGGCGGCTCTGGAGGATGCCATCACCGGTTATAACTGGCTGCTGCAGCAGGGCTGGCAGGAGCATGAGATTGTAGTCGCAGGAGATTCTGCCGGTGGTGGACTGGCGTTGGCACTTTGTATGTATCTGAAGAATCAGAACCGGAAGCTTCCGGCGGGACTTATCTGTATGTCTCCTTGGACGGATATGACGCAGTCCGGAGCGTCTTATGATTTTAATTATGAGCGGGATCCATTGTTTGGAAATACCAGAGACAGTCTGATTTACAGCAGGGACTATATTCAGGATGAAGATCCGACCAATCCGTATATTTCTCCTCTGTATGGTAATTTCAGTGGATTTCCGCCGATGCTGATCCAGGTGGGAAGTTATGAAATGCTGCTGAGTGATTCCGAACTTGTGGCAGAAAAGGCGAAACGTGCCGGCTGCAAAGTGCGTCTCAGTGTGTATGAGGGAATGTTTCATATTTTCCAGATGGCAATGCTGATGATTCCGGAATCCAAACATGCATGGCAGGAGATCGGGCGTTTCCTGGAGATTATCGAACATCATCTTCCGGCAGAGCATCTGGATGAGGAAGACAAAGAAATAGAGTCCAAATTTGGAGAAGTTGAATATGAATAAATTTACTGATTGCTGTCTGTGTCCGAGAAACTGTCATGTGGATCGGACACAGGGGAAAACAGGTTACTGTGGACAGACCGATCAGATACGCGCGGCACGGGCTGCATTGCATATGTGGGAGGAACCCTGCATATCCGGCGATGCAGGTTCCGGAGCCGTGTTTTTTTCAGGCTGTCCCTTAGGCTGCGTATTTTGCCAGAATCATTCCATTGCAGCAGGAAGATTGGGAAAAACAATCGCCACGGAGCGGCTGGCAGAGATATTTTTAGAACTTCAGGATCAGAAAGCATGGAATATTAATCTGGTGACGGCGGGGCATTTTGCGCCGCAGGTAGTCCGGGCGCTGGAGTTGGCAAAAGGACAGGGATTAAAACTTCCAATCGTGTACAATACTTCCGGATATGAAAAGGTAGAAACGTTGCGGATGTTTGAAGGGCTGGTGGATATTTATCTGCCGGATTTTAAATACCTGAGTGCGGAGCTTGCTGATGCTTATTCCCATGCGGCAGATTATCCGCAGGTAGCAAAACTGGCGTTGCAGGAGATGGTGCGGCAGGTGGGAAGTGCTCAGTTTGAAATTGTATCCGGGGAAAATTCCGGGAGGGTTACGGATGAGCTGCTCACAGACGTGGATTATGGAGACGGTGAACTGGAACGGATGTTGCAGGGCGTGGTAGTTCGGCATCTGGTGCTTCCGGGGTATGTAGAAGAATCTAAAAATGTGATTCGTTATCTATATGAGACATATGGAAATCAGATTTATATCAGTATTATGAACCAGTATACGCCGATGTCCGGAATTGAAGTACAGTATCCGGAACTTGGAAGAAAGATTACATTGCGAGAATACGACGAAGTCGTGGATTATGCAATTGAAAGCGGTGTGGAAAATGGATTTATTCAGGAGGGGGAGACAGCGGAAGAAAGTTTTATACCGGAATTTGATACTTCTGGAGTGTAGTTGGTTCGGATAATGATAAGGTTTGAATTTTAGGTAGTGAAGGCGTCAGACATCAATCTTACCTCTGCAGCTGATAATCGCATGCCGAGGAAAGATTGCCTGTCTGGCGCCATATACGTTTTGCCAATTACTAATTTTATACTACAATATTTTGTATTGTAAAAAATAGCCAGAATGACTCGGCTTTGAAAGTTTCCGAGTGTACGTTGTAAATAAAGGGAGAAGAAAAACTTCCCTTGGCAAGCGATTGTCAGCTGCAAAGGGAAATTTTCTTCTCTCTTATTCAATATCGTAAATTTAATTCACAAAATAATTTTTTCCTACTGAGCGGCAGTCGTAGTTGTCGCAGCCCCATCATCTGTGGTCTGCTCATCTGGCGGAATGACTACCGGCACACCCAGATCATCTCCGGAAGTATCCGGAACTTCCACATTATCTGCATCATGCTCATTGAAATCAGCCGGTGCATTAAATGTGATCGTATTGGAACTGCGGAAGATCGTATTGCTTGATCCAACCTGATTTACAACGATCTGTGAGCCGGCTTTTAAGTCTGCCATGGAAATCTCCAGACAGTTTCCGGAAATATATTCCGTAGAGACTTTTTCACCATCGATATAAACCTTACTCCAAGGAGTGAAGTTTTTACCAAACAGTGTCAATTTTGTCTCATCCGTATTCATGGAAGTGTGATCGATCACAACGTCCTGAACACCCATTACAAGGTCAGATGCCGGATATTTATCTACACCATGGTAGGAGTAGCGGTCTCCGTAAAGCAGATCATACTGCAGTAATTTCCAGTTTGTGAGGTAAGAAGCATCGTCAGTAGATACGCCTGCATTCATCTCAGACTGATGATAACGGAACATGGTTCCTTCGTGAATACCAAGCTGATCTGTGATATAAGACATCAACTGGTAAGCTGCCACGTCTTTATCCTGTTTTTCCAGACCAAAGTTGTTCCATGTCACGTATGTAGTGTCATACAGGTTTCCGGTATTCATATCGGAATCTTCCAGACCAAGAGTTGGAAGGTGATCGCCGTACATAACAACGATTGTTTTCTCATCACGTTTGGATAAAGTATCGATCAGGTTTTCAATAAATTTGTCAACTTCGTGAAGTTCGTTGATGTAGTACTCCCACTGATAATGCTCAGCTTCGGTATCACCACCGATTACCTGAATTTCCGGATTTTCAAATACTTTGTAATCCGGGTAGCTTCCGTGGCTCTGTACGGTAATGGTGTACAGGAAATCGGACTGGTTAGGAGTAGAATCCAGAGTCTTTGTTGTCTCGTCGATCAGAATGTTATCTGTCGGCCAGGAAGCAATTTCGTTATATTCTGTAATGTTCATCAGCTCTTTGCTGGTGAAGGTATCAAATCCCATCTGGGAGAAAACGGTTGCACGTCCGTAGAAGTTACCACCGTTGTTGTGAAGTGCGTGTGTTGCGTATCCGAGATCACCAAGGACGTCAGCAGCACTTTCACAGGAAGTATCTTTTAAAACCGTTTTGTATGGGTATTCACCCAGACCGAAGAAACGAATGCCCATTCCTGTCAGAACCTCGAACTCTGTGTTTGCAGTTCCTGCACCGACAACCGGAACGGTAAGATATCCGGAAGTGTAGTTCTGCATTAATTTATGAAAATTCGGGATCGGGTCTTCAGAGTAACTTAAAAAGTTTAATTCGTACGGATCAATGAATGTCTCAAGCTGTACGAAAATGATATTTGGCATATCGGAAGAATCGACCGTTGTCTGAGCAGTTTTTACATTGTCATTGATCGTGTCGATGGTCTCTTCATTATAGTTAGCCGGTTTACTCATACCAGTGTCTACCACGCTGGCGGAGAAACTGTATACAAAACCGTAGTCCTTATATCCCTGAGCCAGATTTCCGAAGTATCCGGAAAGAATATCGGAATGGATAGCAGCTTTTGTGATAAAAGGAATCGTTGCTACACAGAGCACCAGTAAACCAAGGTTACGGAACAGGTGAACTCTTTCTTTGAATTTCGGTCCCTTGAATGCAAAAACGATCAGGAACGCTGCAAGTGCGATCAGCAGAGCGATAACTGCGATCTCCTGTCCGGCGGACAGATATTTGCTGTTTTTCATGGAGAGCAGGTCTCCGATCAGTTTCAGGTCTGCAAAGTTAAACGGTGTGACACGGGATGCAAGTACGCAGCCGTTGATGACACCGAGCAGCATCCAGAATACGGATATCACGATACGGACCAGTGCACGATGTTTGAACAGGTACACGATCAGCAGCGTTGCAAAAATCAGTAGCGCATTGTAAAGGAATGTCAGCGGGGAGCTGATGCAGAAGCTTACTGCTGAGGTAAAGGAATGTCTGGATACCCATTCAATTGCAAAAACCAGGATGCATGCCAGCAGTCCGTGGAACAGTAAAGAAAATTTGTTCATAAATTTTACTTTTGGACTGTCAGACAGATCCGGAAAATTGAAACTTTTCAGAAAACTGAAAAATCCATGTCGTCTTTTGGTGTTGTTGTTACCGATGATGATCGGTTTTTCTTTTCTTTCTTTTCTAAATGATTTCATATAAACTCCTTCTCTCAAAACGTACTACGAAAGATATAAACTTTACTATTAAGTTAAAAGAATTTTACATAACCGTACAGATATTAGTCCCAATTTTACAAAAAGTCAATTAAAAAAGTATAAAATGCACGATATGAACAAAAAAAATTCATATAGTCATTTTCTTTTGTAGAATAATACAGCAGAATTGTCTGTTTATGCTATTTATTTTAAGGAACGTTCCTATTTGTATTGGAACGTGCTTTATGAGTTACTAAATAAGCAGTAAACAGATTTTTATCTTATTTTTTGGGTATTATAAATTATATAATAAGGAAACTTTTGAAAGAAAAAGTAAATAATTTCTTAAGATGTCAGATAATGAATGGAATGAAAAATAAAATTTGGGTTGTATTTATGGAAAAAGATAATGCTTTTCACATGAAATTTACAGAAAAAGATACCATTATTGTATGATTAAGGCTTGCAAACCGAAAAATGTTGTGCTAAGATACAAAATCATGAGCAAATGCGTAGAAGGAGACTCTTGTCTTCAGAAACCGACAGGAATACGGCGTCACCGACTGAGAACGCTGTTTGGCGGAGGAGATGAAGGGAACACTCTGGAGCAGACAGATTGAACGAGAAATTCAGTAGGTCTGTACGGATCGCACACGTTACGTGCCTGAGTGGGGAAAGACACAGATCATGAGTGTTTTGTAGTATTGTTTTTCTCAATGCGGGTGGTACCGCGGAATAATATAAAAGAACATTATTTCGTCCTGGGATACAAAGACGTATCCTTAGGGCGATTTTTGCTTTTTTGGGAGTTTGTTCCGTCCCGCACCTTACAACATTTTATGCAAAAGGAGTGTACGAAACAATGAAAATGATGACCGGTGTAATGCCAAAAGAGACCATGGAAATCAGCGAAATCCTGGCGTCTGACCTGTATGGGCAGACGATTAGCGTCAACGGAGCCGTTCATACGGTGCGTGACATGGGCGAAGTCGCCTTTGTAGTCCTTAGAAAAAGAGAAGGCCTGCTGCAGTGCGTATATGAAGAAGGCGTGACTGCCATTGACCTGAAGGAACTCAAAGAAGGTGCAGCTATCGAGGTGAGCGGTGTATTAAATAAGGAAAATCGCGCGCCGGGAGGATTCGAGATCCGCATGAAAGAGGTCAAAATCCTTTCCGAGCCGACAGAAAGCCTGCCGCTTCCAATTGCGAAATGGAAGATGAATACTTCCCTGGAAGCCAAATTAAATCACCGCGCCGTAGCTCTGAGAAATATCAGAGAGCGTGCCACCTTCCGGATTCAGGAAGGCATCGTAAGAGGCTTCCGTGATTTCCTCTATAGTCAGGGATTTACAGAGATCCACACACCAAAGCTTGGCGCAAAAAGTGCCGAGGGCGGAGCCAACCTGTTTAAGCTGGAGTATTTCCACAGACCTGCGATCTTACAGCAGAGTCCACAGTTTTACAAACAGATGATGGTGGGCGTGTTTGACAGAGTCTTTGAGACAGCACCGGTTTTTCGTGCGGAAAAACATAACACAAAACGCCATTTGAACGAATATAACAGTCTGGATTTTGAGATGGGTTACATTGACGGATTCGAAGATATCATGGCGATGGAGACCGGATTTTTGCAGTATACCATGGAACTGCTGAAAAAAGACTATGCGAAAGAGTTAGATATTTTGCAGATCGCGCTTCCGGATGTAAGCCAGATTCCGGCGATCCGTTTCGATGAGGCAAAACAGCGCGTGGCTGAAAAATATGACAGACAGTTCCGTAATCCATACGATCTGGAGCCGGAGGAGGAGCATCTGATCGGTCAGTATGCAAAAGAAGAATTCGGCAGTGATTTTGTATTTGTCACACATTATCCGTCCAAGAAACGTCCGTTTTATGCGATGGATGATCCGGCAGATTCGACCTACACCTTAAGTTTTGACCTGCTTTACAAAGGTCTGGAGATTACAACCGGTGGACAGCGTATTCATCAGTATGATAAATTAATGGAAAAGATCGCCCAGCGTGGCATGGAGACAGAGGGCATGGAGCATTACCTGTCCGCGTTCAAATACGGTATGCCGCCACATGGTGGACTTGGTATCGGTATGGAGCGTCTGACCATGCAGCTGATCGGAGAAGATAACGTCCGGGAAGCAACCCTGTTCCCGAGAGACCTGAGCAGATTAGAGCCATAGGAGGAGAAAAAACGTGAGACATACAGGAACACAGACAATAGCAACAGAACGCCTGACTTTACGGCGTTTTACGATAGAAGATGCAGAAAATATGTATTACAACTGGGCGAGCGACCCGGAAGTGACAAAATATCTGACCTGGCAGCCACACAAAAGTGTGGAAGAGACCACAGAGATTCTGCAGCAGTGGGAAGAAGATTACAGCAAAAATGATTTTTATCAGTGGGCCATCGAGGTAAATGACATCGAGCAGCCGATCGGAAGCATCAACGTGGTATCGCTGGATGAAGATGTACAGAGTGCAGAAATTGGTTACTGCATCGGAAAATCCTGGTGGCATCAGGGCTACACCACGGAGGCAGTGGAGGCAGTCATCCGTTTTCTGATGGCAGAAGTCGGAGCCGGACGTGTCTGGGCACAGCATGATGTGGCAAATCCAAATTCCGGTGAAGTGATGAAAAAAGCCGGCATGGATTACGAAGGAACCCTGCGTCAGTCCGCAAAGAATAATCAGGGCATCGTGGATTCCGCTGTTTATGCAAAAATCAGCCATGTAGCACTGGACGAAGAACCGGAAGAAGAGGAGCAGACCAGTGGTGCATCTGTCACAAAAGTGATGGCAGAGGACGGAACCATGAAAAATGTCATTTCCGATGACACCATGGAATATGTCGGCATTCTGGCAAAACTGGAGTTGAGTCCGGAAGAGGCAGAATCAGCAAAAAAAGACATGGAAGATATGTTGGATTACATTGATCTCTTAAACGAGCTTGACACCACAGGCATTGAGCCAATGTCCCATGTATTTCCGATTGAAAATGTATTCCGCGAGGATGTTGTGACAAACGGAGACGGCAGTGAAGCGACACTGAAGAATGCTCCGGAGCAGAAAGATGGCGGATTCAAAGTACCGAAGACAATCGGCGAATAAGAACGGAGGACATGGAAATGAGTTTGATGAGTTTGACAGCTGTAGAGCTGGGAAAAAAGATAAAAGCAAAAGAAGTGACCGTGGAAGCTGCCGTTCGGGAAGCTCTGAATGCGGTACACGCAAAAGAAGAACAGGTACACAGTTTTGTGACCGTAGATGAGGAAGGCACCCTTGCCCGTGCGAAGGAAGTACAGGCAAAAATCGATGCAGGAGAGCTGACCGGCCCGCTGGCGGGTGTCCCGGTAGCTATCAAGGACAATATGTGTACGGAAGGCCTTTTGACCACCTGTTCCTCAAAAATTTTATATAACTTTATACCGACCTATACGGCAGAAGCAGTGAAAAAACTGGAGGAAGCCGGAGCGGTCATTATCGGAAAAACAAATATGGATGAGTTTGCCATGGGAAGTACCACAGAGACTTCCGCTTACGGCGAGACAAAAAATCCATGGAATACAGAGCATGTTCCGGGAGGATCTTCCGGCGGTTCCTGCGCAGCAGTGGCAGCCGAGGAGTGTTCCTTTGCTCTTGGTTCTGACACCGGCGGTTCCATCCGTCAGCCGAGTTCTTTCTGCGGCGTAACCGGTATCAAACCGACATACGGAACAGTTTCCCGTTATGGACTGATCGCCTATGGTTCTTCTCTGGATCAGATCGGACCGGTGGCAAAAGATGTGACCGATTGCGCAACGATTCTGGAAGCAATCACTTCCTATGATAAAAAGGATTCTACTTCCGTAAAAAGAGATGATACCGATTTTACTTCTGCACTGGTGGACGATGTCAAAGGCATGCGTATCGGTATCCCGAAAGATTATTTTGGGGAAGGTTTAAATCCGGAAGTAAAGGATGCAGTACTGGCAGCAGCAAAAGTACTGGAAGAAAAAGGTGCCATTGTAGAAGAATTTGACCTTGGACTTGTAAAATATGCGATTCCGGCGTATTACGTTATCGCCTGCGCAGAAGCAAGCTCTAACCTGGCACGTTTTGATGGCGTAAAATACGGTTATCGTACCAAAGAATACGAAGGCCTTCACAACATGTATAAAAAATCCCGTTCCGAAGGATTTGGTCCAGAGGTAAAACGAAGAATCATGCTTGGCTCTTTCGTTTTAAGTTCCGGATATTATGACGCGTATTATCTGAAAGCACTGCGTGTTAAAGCGTTAATCAAAAAAGCCTTTGACGATGCATTTGCAAAATATGACATGATCCTTGGACCGGCAGCACCGACCACGGCACCAAAGCTTGGCGAGAGCCTGCAGGATCCGATCAGCATGTATCTTGGCGATATTTACACAATTTCCGTCAACCTTGCGGGACTTCCGGGCATTTCCCTTCCGTGTGGCACGGACAGTCAGGGACTGCCGATCGGTTTACAGTTGATAGGAGACTGTTTCCAGGAGAAAAAAATTATTCAGGCAGCATACAGTTTTGAGCAGACACGTCCATATCAGCACAGCCCGCTGAGTCTGGCGTAGGAAGGAGGAGAAGATAATGAGTAAGAATTATGAAACAGTCATCGGACTGGAAGTGCATGTAGAGCTTGCAACCAAAACAAAAATCTTCTGTTCATGTTCCACAGAGTTCGGAGGAAAACCAAACACACACACCTGCCCGGTTTGTACCGGTATGCCGGGTTCCCTTCCGGTGTTGAATAAACAGGTGGTAGAATATGCCATGGCAGTTGGTCTGGCTACAAACTGCAGCATTACCCGATACAGTAAATTTGACCGGAAAAACTATTTTTACCCGGATAACCCACAGAACTACCAGATCTCACAGTTATATCTGCCGATCTGCCGAAATGGTTATGTGGAGATTGATACACCGGCGGGCAAAAAACAGGTGCGCATCCATGAGATCCATATGGAGGAAGATGCTGGTAAACTGGTGCACGACGAGTGGGAGGACGTATCCATCGTGGATTACAACCGTTCCGGTGTGCCGCTGATTGAGATCGTATCTGAGCCAGATATGCGTTCCGCAGATGAGGTGATCGCTTATCTGGAGACACTGCGCCAGACCATTCAGTATTTGGGGGCATCCGACTGTAAATTAAACGAAGGTTCCATGCGTGCCGATGTCAACCTGTCTGTGCGTGAGGTCGGTTCACCGAAATTTGGAACCCGTACCGAGATGAAAAACCTGAACTCCTTCAAGGCGATCGCACATGCTATCGAGGGTGAGCGTGAGCGTCAGATCGAGCTCCTTGAAATGGGAAGAAAAGTTGTGCAGGAAACCCGTCGTTGGGATGACAATAAGGAATCTTCTCATGCAATGCGTTCCAAAGAGGATGCGCAGGATTACCGTTACTTCCCGGAACCGGATCTGGCACCAATCGTCATTTCCGAGGAGTGGATTAACGAGATCCGAAGCCGTCAGCCGGAACTGCGTCCGCAGAAGCTGGAGCGTTACCACAGAGAGTACGATATTCCGGATTACGATGCAGAGATCATCACCGGAACAAAGCATATGGCAGATCTTTTTGAGGAGACTACAAAAATCTGTGGCAAGCCGAAAAAAGTATCCAACTGGCTCATGGGTGAGACCATGCGTCTGTTAAAAGAGAACAGCATGGAAGCAGAGGAAATCTGTTTTGCACCGGAGCATCTGGCTGCATTGATCGAGCTGGTAGATGCGGGTACTATCAATGGTTCCGTGGCAAAAGAAGTATTCGAGGAGATGTTTAAATCAGACGTTGATCCGGAGAAATATGTCGAAGAAAAAGGTTTGAAAGTGGTCAATGACGAGGGGGCTCTGAGAGAGACCATTGAAAAAGTTATTGCGGAGAATCCGCAGTCGGTGGAAGATTACCATAATGGTAAAAAGAAGGCTATGGGATTTCTTGTTGGACAGACCATGAAGGCGATGAAAGGAAAAGCAAATCCGGCTATGGTGAATGCGATTTTGCAGGAACTTCTTGCTTAGGGATGACTTAAAAATTTAACCGAATCAAGTAAGTCCCCTGCTTCAATTGCGAAAAGCAATAAGCAGTGGGTGGGGACTTGCTTGTATCAGGAGGAGTGCAAGCTCCTTCTGATAAACTGCGGAGCAGTTATTCGGTTATGAGCAAGTAGCGAAGCGGATTGCGAATATCCGCTTGACTGATTTAGGTTATGATAGGACCTCCTGGAATTTTGTCTCAGTCGCTAACAATCGCTCCTTGAGAAAAAATTCCAGGAGGTCATAATTCAGTTTGTGAATTTAGCGAAACGTATATGGCGCCAGGCAGGCACTCTTTCCTCTGTAAGCGATTGTTAGCGGCAGAGGTAAGAGTGATGACTGGCGCCTTCACTAACTAAAATTATAAATCACACAATTACCCGAAACATAAACCTTTTATTAAATGAGGTAAGTACAGTTGAAAATAACCGTCAATCTATGGTAAGATAAAAAAGTCTCAACGGCATTTTTGAGGAAAATACAGACGAATGGAGAAATTTTTATGATAGATAACGATTACAGAGAAGTAGATACAGACGAAAAAGACGAGGCTGTATCTGAGAAAAACGAGACAACCGAGACTCCGGTAGAGACCGGTGAGGTAGTGACAGACGATCACGCAGAGGAGCATGAAAAATCCGATGATTTTGACGAGTTCTGTGCAATGTGCAGACGTCCGGCAAGCAAAGCTGGCAAACTGATCCATGTGGCTCCGAATATGGCAATCTGTCAGGATTGTATGCAGAAGACCTTTGATACCATGGGACAGATGCCAGGAATCCCGGGACTGGGTGACATTAATATCGGAGATATGCTTTCCAGCGGAAAGATGCCGAACATTCAGTTTGTAAATATGTCTGACCTGCCGTTTGGCAATCAGCAGAAAGTAAAGAAGAAAAAAACGAAAGAGAAAAAGAAAGAAGAGCCGGTTTTAGATATCCGTAAAATTCCTGCACCACACAAGATTAAAGCAAGTCTGGATGATTATGTAGTTGGTCAGGATTATGCGAAAAAAGTGATGTCAGTAGCTGTTTACAATCATTACAAACGTGTGGCAGCAGGTGCTGAAGCAAATGCAGATGGTGTCGAGATTGAAAAATCCAACATGCTGATGGTTGGACCGACCGGTTGCGGTAAGACTTATCTGGTAAAAACACTGGCAAAACTTCTGGATGTGCCGCTTGCTATCGCAGATGCAACTTCCCTGACAGAAGCTGGTTACATAGGCGATGATATTGAAAGTGTACTGTCCAAACTACTGACAGCAGCAGATAACGACGTGGAAAAAGCAGAGCGCGGCATCGTGTTTATCGACGAAATTGACAAACTTGCCAAGAAGAAAAATGCGACACAGCGTGATGTCAGCGGTGAATCCGTACAGCAGGGAATGTTGAAACTGTTAGAAGGCGCGGAAGTAGAAGTGCCGATCGGAGCAACCAGTAAAAATGCCATGGTTCCGATGACAACCATTGATACCTCAAATATTTTATTTATCTGCGGTGGTGCGTTCCCGGGACTGGAGGACATCATCAAAGAGCGTTTGAATGAACATGCGTCCATCGGTTTTCAGGCAGATCTGAAGGATAAATATGATAAAGAAGAAAATCTGCTTCGTCAGGTGACCACAGAGGATATCCGTAAATTTGGTATGATCCCGGAGTTTATCGGACGTCTGCCGATTCTGTTTTCACTGGATGCATTGTCTGAGGATATGCTGGTACAGATTCTGAAAGAGCCGAAAAACGCGATCATTAAGCAGTATCAGAAATTGCTGGCTATGGATGAAGTAAAACTGGAGTTTGACGATGGTGCATTACGTGCCATTGCAAAATGTGCCAAAGAGAAAAACGTGGGAGCTCGTGCACTGCGTTCCATCATTGAGGAATTTATGCTGGATATCATGTATGAGATTCCGAAAGATGACAATATAGGTGCTGTTACCATTACAGAGGCATATATTGAAAAGACAGGCGGTCCACTGATTCAGATGCGTGGAACACCGGAGCTGGAAGATAAATCTGGAACAAACTAGGAAATTAAGGTAATGATACATAATAATCTTGATTAACTGAGTGTTAAGAGAGGAATGCTTCTTGAATTTGACACAAGAAAGTTCTTATTTGTATATTTCATCTCAGTCTGAGTTGAGACTCCCACTTCTGCAAGTGGTGAGTAGTAACAAGTATTTCTCAGTGGGAGTTCAATCTCCGACTGAGATAAATGCTCCGCGAGGATGTGCAGTGATTCTGAAAAGAAGATGTCAGCTTGCGCTGACCAGAATCACGCACCAAGTCTCACGTGCGTTCGACTTGAATTGTATAAAACATGAATTTGTATGATAAAAATGGAAGTGCCAAACATTCAGACAGAAAATTGCGCAGTATGGAGGAAAAATGGAAGCTTATACAGAGTTTGCCAATGTATACGAAAAATTTATGGATAACGTGCCTTACGAAAAATGGTGTGAGGCGATTTGTGAGATTTTACGATCACATGGGATAGAAGACGGTCTGGTGCTGGATCTGGGATGCGGAACCGGAACGATGACACGTCTGCTGCGAGAAAAAGGATATGACATGATCGGTGTGGATAATTCGGCAGAGATGCTGGAGATCGCACGCGAACATCCGGATGACGGAATCCTGTATCTACAGCAGGATATGCGGGAATTTGAATTATATGGAACCGTGAAGGCAGTGGTATGTGTCTGTGATTCCATGAATTATCTTCTGGAGGAGGAAGACCTTGCAGAAGTATTTTCACTGGTGCATAATTATCTGGATCAGGACGGAATCTTTATTTTTGATATGAATACGCTGTACAAATACCGGGATCTGATCGGAGATGCGACCATCTGTGAGAACCGGGAGCATGAAAGTTTTATCTGGGAAAATTGTTTTGATGAAGAAAGCAGTATCAACGAATATGCGCTGACGCTGTTTGTCGAGCAGGAAAGTGGCTTGTATGCCCGTTATGAGGAGTTTCATTATCAGAGAGCTTATGAGTTGGAAAAGGTAGAAGAATTGATCAAGGCATCAGGTCTGGAATTACTGGCAGTCTGTGGCGAAGGAACCAAAGAGCCGCCAAAGGCAGATTGTGAGCGGGCATATTTTGTGGCAAGAAGACCACAGCCGCATATATTTTAAAAACATAATAGAAAAAGGAATGAAAAACATGGAAGATTATATTGTAAGGGCAACTGCGGCAGACAGTTCTATCCGCGCATTTGCCATGACTTCAAAAGGAATTGTAGAGGAAGCAAGACAGCGCCATCAGACAAGTCCGGTAGTGACAGCAGCACTTGGAAGACTGCTGACCGGCGGAGCTATGATGGGTGTCATGATGAAAGGGGACAAGGATCTGCTGACCGTACAGATCCAGTCTGGCGGTCCGATGAAAGGAATGACCGTTACCGCGGATTCCAAAGGACATGTCAAAGGTTATCCGGTGGTAAATGATGTTATGCTGCCGCCAAACAAACAGCACAAATTAGATGTAGGCGGAGCAGTCGGTGTCGGTATGATGCGTGTCATCAAAGATATGGGGTTAAAAGAGCCATACGTGGGAACCACCGTTTTACAGACCAGTGAGATTGCCGAAGATTTAACATACTATTTTGCCACATCGGAGCAGGTACCGTCCTCTGTGGGACTTGGCGTTCTGATGAACAAGGACAATACGGTACGTCAGGCAGGCGGTTTTATCATCCAGTTAATGCCATTTACGGATGATAAGATCATTGATGCGCTGGAGAAAAAACTTTCCGAGATCACTTCTGTTACCAATTTACTGGAAGAAGGACATACCCCGGAGAGCATGCTGGAGTACATTTTAGGCGATTTCGGTGTGGAAATTACAGAGAAAATCCCGGCATCTTTCTACTGTAACTGTTCCAAAGACCGCGTGAAAAAAGCGATCATCAGCATCGGAAAGAAAGATTTAAAAGAAATGGTGGCAGACGGCAAACCGATCGAAGTAAAATGCCATTTCTGTAATACCGCATACACATTCAGCATTGAGGAATTAAAGGAGATCTTAAAACAGTGAGACAGGGATTTATCAAAGTAGCGGCTTTGACACCGAAGGTGAAAGTTGCGGATACGACATATAACCGGGAACAGATCTGCATGCTGATTGATGAAGCACAGGAAAAAGGTGCCAAAATACTGGTATTTCCGGAGCTGTGCATTACAGGTTATACCTGCGGAGATCTGTTTTATCAGGAATTACTTTTAAGAGAAGCAAAAAAAGAGCTGCTGGCGATCGCAAAATATACCGAGCGCAAAGATTGTCTGGTGTTTGTGGGACTTCCACTGGAGCATCAGGGAAAATTGTATAACGTGGCAGCAGCTATCGCACAGGGAAAAGTACTTGGACTGGTTCCAAAGACACACATCCCGAATTATAATGAATTTTATGAGCGCAGACATTTTGTATCCGGCATGAAACAGCCGGTTCCGGTTGCATTGGACGAGGATATTATCGTGCCGATGGGCACACAGATTTTATTCCAGTGCCGTCAGATGCCTGCATTAAAAATTGCAGCAGAGATCTGTGAGGATGTCTGGGCACCAAATCCGCCGGGAGTGGATCATGCACTGGCAGGAGCAACCGTTCTGGTAAACCTGTCTGCCAGCGATGAGACAACGGGCAAAGATATTTATCGCAAGAGTCTTGTGACCGGTCAGTCCGGTCGCCTGATCTGCGGCTATATTTATTGCAGCGCGGGCGATGGAGAGTCCACACAGGATGTCGTTTATTCCGGTCATAACTTGATCGCGGAAAACGGTTCCCTGCTGGCAGAATCCAGACGTTTCTGCAATGAGAGCATTTATACAGAACTGGATATTGCACGTCTGAATGAGGAGCGTCGCCGTATGAGTACGTTCCCGGCATCCAATGAGACTTATATCAATATTGAGTTCAGCTTAAAGGAAGAACAGACGGAACTGACCCGTTTTGTAGATCCGGCACCGTTCGTACCGGGCAATAAGGCAGACCGCGAAAAACGTTGTGAAGAAATTTTTATGATCCAGGCAATGGGATTGAAAAAACGTCTGGAGCACACCAATGCTGCCACAGCAGTGGTTGGAATTTCCGGTGGACTGGATTCTACACTGGCATTGCTTGTTATGGTAAAAGCATTTGATCTGTTGAACCGGGATCACAAAGACATTGTGGCAGTGACAATGCCTGGATTTGGAACCACAGACCGCACTTATGATAATGCCGTCAGTCTGATCAAGTCTCTGGGAACAACTTTCCGGGAAGTCAGCATCGTAGATTCTGTCCGTACTCATTTTCGTGATATTGGTCAGGACGAGGCTGTGCATGATGTGACTTACGAAAACGGACAGGCCAGAGAACGTACACAGATTCTGATGGATATTGCAAACAAGAGTGGCGGTATGGTCATTGGAACCGGAGATATGTCAGAACTTGCTCTTGGTTGGGCGACTTATAATGGCGATCATATGTCTATGTATGGTGTCAATGCTTCTGTACCGAAAACACTGGTGCGCCATCTGGTGCGCTATTATGCGGATACCTGCGGAGACGAGACACTTCAGAAGGTACTGTATGATGTACTGGATACTCCGGTCAGCCCGGAACTTCTTCCACCGGAAGATGGCAAGATTTCCCAGAAAACAGAAGATATCGTGGGACCATATGAGTTACATGATTTCTTCCTGTATTATATTCTGAGATTTGGATGTACACCGAAGAAAATTTACCGTCTGGCAAAATATACTTTTGACGGAACCTATGATACAGAGACAATTCAGAAATGGTTAAAAACTTTCTATCGGAGATTTTTCAGCCAGCAGTTCAAACGCTCTTGTCTGCCGGATGGACCAAAAGTCGGAACAGTTGCAGTATCCCCGCGTGGTGATCTGCGTATGCCGTCTGATGCAAGTGCAAGAATCTGGATGGAAGAATTAGATCATCTGGATGATGAGCCAAAACAGGCAGCAGGTGGATTCCTTGGCGGAAGCTGGGAGGCATTTGCGGCACAGATGAGTCGTCAGTAGAAGTAGGATAATTCAGTCTGAATATGGTTTTTATATCAGATGAGAGATGACTTCCCATCTCTATATGTGATGAGGAACAAAATTATATCAGATGGGAGATGACTCCCATCTCTATAGGTGGTGAGAAACAAGCTAGTATCAGTGGTG
>OLNI01000190.1_pt1 | contig 65221 bp, 63 predicted proteins | sample 1672921 | NCBI WGS metagenome assembly OLNI01 (sample SAMEA3136737, study PRJEB25190) | human gut metagenome | biome: human gut; feature: human-associated habitat; material: faeces | place: Austria | collected 2013 | reverse complement strand
GCTTTTGGGGGATCTTGAAACGGGAAATGTATTATGGGAAGAAATTTGAGAGCAGAGAAGAATTAGAGAAAGCAATCACAGAATATATAGATTACTATACAAACGACCGGCCACAGAGAGGACTTGGAGTCTTAACACCAATGGAATTTCATGAAAAGCAACGATTGGCGGCATAAAAATGTTGCCCGATATCCAACCGGGCAACACAAAAATTTTATATTTTTTTAATTGTCTACTTGACGGGATGCACACCATCGATTCTCTTCTCGGGCGTCTGTTCTTAATGAATTAAATAGTAATTTGACAAATTTTATTTTCGGGGATATTATTGGTAAGGAATTTGTGAAAATAGTTAGAGGTATACAAATGATGCAAAAGCTAAAAGAAGAGAATTATCCAGTGCGTATTCTGGTATATATTTTTGGACTTTTTATTATGACACTCGGTATTTCAATGTCAGTAAAGTCTGATCTTGGAGTATCACCAGTAAGTTCAATTCCGTATTCTATTCCTTTTTAATAAAGTAAAAATAGGATTTGATGTGAGTATGGTCACAATTTCATTAATTTCCTGTTTACTTACACTTAGACGGCTTGGTTCAGTTGGTGTTGGTACAATTATTGCGGCTGTTCTTGTAGGAACCGTTCTTGGATTTGTGACAAGATTATTTGGGGTAAAAAGAGATGCAATCTTATATCCAAAGGGAAGAATTTCTAAATAATAGTATAAAGGGAAATATGTTAATTTATATACACTCTAATTATAAGAATTATACAGGATAAGAAAGGAATCTACATAGTATGCGAATTTTATTAATAAGACACGGTGACCCTGATTATGAAAATGATACATTGACTGAAAAAGGATGCAGAGAAGCAGAGCTACTGGCTAAACGGGCATTGTCTCTTCATATGGGTAAATGTTATGTTTCTCCGCTTGGAAGAGCACAACGTACGGCACTTCCGTCTTTAGAAGCGGCTGGATGCAAAGCAGAAACTGTGGAATGGCTGCAGGAGTTTCCGGCTAAGTTAGATGTTAATAAAGCTCCGGAACTTGCGGAAGCTTATCCGGATATTGAAAAAGAGGGAGAAAAGTATCGCCCAAGAATTGTGTGGGATATGGCACCGGGATATTTGACAGAACATGAAGAATATATGGACAAAATAAATTGGAGACATTCTTTAGTAGCAAAATGTTCTGATATGGAAGACGTATATGATAAAGTTACAAAAGAATTTGACACACTCCTCGCAAAACACGGTTATGTCCGTGAAAATGGTTATTATCGTGTAGAAAAAGAAAGTACAGAAACAATAACTTTATTCTGTCATTTTGGACTGATCTGTGTATTGCTTTCTCATTTATGGAATGTTTCTCCATTTACTTTATGGAATAGCTTTGCATTAGCACCGACTTCCGTTACCGAAGTTGTCACCGAAGAACGAAAACAGGGTATTGCATATTTCCGTGGTTTAAAAATAGGAGATATTTCACATTTATATGCCGGAAATGAAGAACCATCGTTTGCGGCGCGCTTTTGCGAAACATATAGTAATAAAGAACAAAGACATTAATCCTGATTTGTGAGGCTGCAAAGCAGACGAACTCCTGAAGCGAAATAAAGCATATTTGTGGCCTCGGAGCAAGGTTTGGATACGAGCGTGTGTAAGCGAGTATTCAAACCGCCGCGACTAAAGTCACAAATATAGGTTATTTTATTTACTGAGAGCGTCTCCTTTACCTGCGCAAATCAGAATACATCCAAATCTTTGCCATTAACCACATAACCTTCATAGCCAGCCTCTCGTATCTCGTCAAGAATAGCTTCATCCCTCCATGCCATTTCCGCTGCAAGATTCTTACGGTTATCCTGAACATTCATATGATAAATACGGTGGTAGGTTACGAGAAGCTTTGGATTGGCTTTTTTTGCAACCTGGGCGAGGTCTGTGCTTAATGTATGCACCTTGCGGTGATATTTCTGCCATTTTGGTTCACGGCAGGATATTCCGGCGGCATATTCTACTTCGTGAAGAAGAATGTCGCAGTCTTTGGCTTTTTCTGCCACGATATCAAGTGGGGCTGTATCGCCTGTAATCACAATAGTTTTATGTGGTGTTATAAACTTGTATCCATAACATTCTAAAGTTCCGTGACTTACAGGAAATGCCTCTACTGTTACACGGTCATCTTTATAAATAATTCCAGACTCGATTTCTGTGACTTCCACTCGGTATCCCGATTCATTTGCCTTTTCAAATCCGTTAATTCGGAAATCAATATCAGTCTCATAGGCTTTTAAGATATGATCTGTCATATGCTGCATTCCCTTAGGGCCAAATACTTTGAGTGGAACCGGACGCTCTAATACCCACGGGGTAAAAATGAGGTCTGGATATCCGGCAGTGTGGTCTGTATGCAGATGTGTACAGAATGCCACTGTTAAAAGATCTGGTCTTAACGCATCAATTCCATTAAAGTAAGCTGCGGAAGCCTGTCTGACTACTCCCGGCCCAAAGTCTACAATATATGCCCTGTCTCCTACAACTACTGCGGAAGACGGACCATTTGCATTCGGGCAGGCATTAGGTGTACCTGTACCTAAAAGAACAAGTTTTGTTTTCATTTTATTGTATCCTTCTCTATTTTGTATTTTATATCTTTTATCTTAATTTATATTATGCTTTCCCTATATTTTCAATTGCTAACTATATAGCAAATTGGTATGCGATAACATTTACTATCACTTCTTTACTTTCTGTATCTAGATTCCATTATGTCTCCATTTTAATGACAAATACCAGCTGGCTGAAGTTGCGACAGCTGAATTTACATTCCAATATGTTTCGACTTTAATCTAACCAGAAATCCATACTGACTTTCTTCTGATATTCATTTAGATTCTAACATATTTCTGTACATTTTCTCATGCTTAAAATTATCAGAACACTACTCCGCTACTTCTTCCCCAGAAACATGCTTAATAGATATTCCAGTAAATCCATAAATAATACTGAAAATTGGTGTTAAATACAGCAAGAACAAATATGGGAAGAATGCAGCCCAGGCTACACCAAGTGTTCCTGCCATATATACGCCATAGCCATGCCATGGAATCATTGGGCCTGCCATTGTTCCTGAATCTTCAAGACAGCGGGAAAGGATTTCCGGTGCCACTTTTCTTTCTTTAAATACTGGTGCCATTAAGCGGCCTGTCAGTACATGAGACATTGGCTGGGAACAGCTGATCAAACTTGTGATATAGCCAACAATTAAAGTAACTAAAATCATAGAACCATCACTGTTAATACGCTTTACAACCGCATTTAAAATGTGCTCTAATACGCCGAGTTTTTCAAGCATACCTCCCATACCAACAGCAAAACTGATGATGGCAACGTACTGTAACATACTTCCCATACCACCACGATTTAAGATGGACTGAAGTACCCCTTCCTCAATTGTCGTTGTATATCCACTATATGCAGTCTGAATAATACTCTGTAATGTCGCATGCTGTACAAAAAATGAAACTGCTCCTGCTGCAAAACTTGAAATTCCAAGTGCAGAGATTGCATTTACCTTACAAAGTAAAAGCACGATAATTAAGATTGCAGGAATTAATGTTACCGCTCCAAGATGAAATTCTCCATTTAATTCTGTAATATAGTTTGAAATATCTCCTGCTGTATAACCACCGCTTGTCTGCTGGATTCCTAAAACAGTAAAGATAATTAATGTAATGATATATGTAGGAATCGTTGTCCAAAACATGGCACGGATATGATCACCTAACTTTGCACCTGCGACAGCTGGAGCTAAGTTTGTTGTATCAGAAAGCGGGCTTAACTTATCACCAAACATTGCACCACAGATAACTGCTCCGGCAACCATACCAGAATTAATTCCCATCGCATTGCCGATTGCCATCATTGCAACACCAGCACTTCCAACAGAACCATAAGAAGTTCCTGTTACAACACTAAGTACAGAACAGAATAATAATGTAAGCGGCAGTAACCATGCCGGGTTAATCATCTTAAGCCCCCAGGCAATAATTGTCGCGATCGTACCGCTCTGTAACCAGGTACCAATCATAACACCAATCGCCATAAGCAGACAAAGTGTCGGAACGACCATACGAATCGCATCATATGCGCCCGCAACAACATTATCATATGGAATACGAACAATCTTGCAAACAAGATAAATAAAAATCCAGCTTGCAAATAAGCCGATCATCGGTCCGCCAGTCTTTAAACGAATACAAACTGCAACCGAAAAAATTATCAATACAAGCAGTAACAATGACTGCGGTAAATTCAGTTTCTTTTCTTCTTTCATCACTTTTCTCCCATTCTGTCAGATTCTCTACTGTCAACAAAACACTTACATTCTATACAAATCGTAATCTTTTCAGAAACAATACTTACTGTAAATCTATATGTAATTTTATCTTCCTGTCTGTATGAATCTTTATTTCGCCTCTTTAACCTATTACGATTTAATGTGTTAAATTGCAAAAGACGAACTATATTATAACCCATAATAAGCGAAAAAGCAATGTCCTATTAATGAATATTGCGAGATACACAACGGGAAGATTTTTCTAACCGACGAGATTACGAACGGGAACTTCGTACCGTTTCCGCTAATATTGATATGATTCTTGGGAAGAATCACGAGCAGGAACAGCAGATTGAGAAAGAGCAGAATTTATAAATTTCCTGTTTTCATACTTTCCAAAAAGAGGTATTATATAAAAAAATACAGGAGGTATATTCAAATGAAAGCACATAAATATTGGTCACTTGGTGCATTGGCAGCCATGATTGGAACCTTTTATACCGGCTATAAAAACATGAAAACAGCTCACAAATATTTTGCTTGCAGCTCTCTTCTCTGTATGATTATGGCTATCTACTCTGGTCATAAAATAATTTCTGGTAAATCCAGAAAAAGGAAAGATCCTGTTTCTGAAGAAGCACACACGGTAAACCATGAGTACCATGACACAGCCTCTCTCCTATGAGATAATAACCCCAGGAGGTTATGTTATGGATAAGATCACACACAAAGCACGCTGTGAACAATGGACAGCTATCGTCAATGAATGTCTTGCAAGTGGTATGCTAAAAACCACATACCATAGTATTTCAAACAGCAATCATAATAGTTGATTATTCATGGATTTCTAATGGAAGATTATCCGGATCATGGAAAAATGTCATTTTCTTTCCGGTATAATCGTCTAAACGTACCGGCTCTGTTGCTATTCCTTTTGCATTAAGTTCTTTAACCGTATCATCAACGCTTTTTACCTTAAATGCCAGATGCCTCAAGCCAAGTGCTTCCGGATAATTTACACGGGCCGGAGCATCTTTTATAATAAATAGCTCAATCTCCTGCTCTCCACAAGCTAAATCTATTTTATAATCATCCCGTTCCTTTCGATAATTTTCCCGGATTATTTCAAATCCCAGTAAATCAACATAAAAATGTTTTGATTTCTCATAATCGCTTCCTATAATTGCAATATGATGAATTGTGTCAAACATTGATTTATCCTCCGTTGCTTTTCCTATAAGTTTATCACAGTAAGATTTCTATGAAAACACATTAATTTTACTATTTTCAAATGCCAGCACCACACTACTCCAGGCAAGACTCTTACTTTTCTCTCTTCGATCTATCAGCAGCTCTCTGTTATACTCTCCGTTTTTACCAACTTTTAATTTATATCGGAACGGTAATCCTGTTGCCGTTTTAAATGGATACTCCTGAAATGCAATAACAGCTTGCCACAGATTTTCCTCTAATGGTGTTTCCTTTAGAAGCCGAACCTGCTCCTGTCTGATCTTATATGTTCGGCATCGCTCCGCATTTAAGCTTATCTCTGCTGCATTATAAATTCCCTTTGTGTAGGGAAGATAAGAATGAACCGATGCTCTGGAAAGACCTGTAAGTTTCATAATTTCCGGAATCTTTTTTCCTGACTGATGCAAATCATTAATTTCTGTACATATATCTGATGTGAATACATCTGCAGTAATAAGTATCTTACGAAGTTTAAGCAGACTAATATTTAACTCATCTGCCAGTGATCTTAAGGAATCTGCCTCTTCATAGGCATCCCTTAACTCTTGAAGAAAATTATTAAATTGAAGTTCTGGATTATATTCTGGTTTCTTTTTTGGTCTTCCTGCCATTTTATAGCTCCTATTTTCATGTGAATCCAATCATTTTGCACCTAAAACAGAGGCTTCCCTGCTCCGAACTAATACTCCGATAGCTGTCCTCTGTTTCTTATTTTATTTCTTTCGCTTTCTGGAATATCCCAAATAATAGATGACACCACCTACTGCTCCACCAAGTGTATTATAGGTCAGATCCGATATTTGAAATGTTCCAAGATGGAATAATAGCTGAGTAAATTCTATCATAAAAGAAAATACTGCTACAACTTTTGTGGTTTCCCAAACGGTCTTTCCAAATCTAATATTCTCAGATTCATCAAGTAATTCTTTTTGAAATGCCCACAATAGTAAAATAGAAAATGGAACAAATAACATGAAATTCTCTATAGATTCTGTTGTAAACTGTCCATCTTCATATAGTCCCCATCCTCCAAAAAGCTTTCCAAGCGGATCAAACCATATCTCACGATTTAAAACTGTTCGGAGTAATATCATTGCTGTATAAAAGGCTAATAAGAATGTCCGACGAAAATTTGAAGAACTTCTAAATGCTCTCCACCATGTTGCAAACATATTTCGGATAAAATTATTCTTTTTCCACCCATGCTCCTTACCATATAAATATAAGAACATTGTTAAAAAGGCAAGGAGAACGGCAGCCCAAAAGGGCTGATAAAGTGCTGATAATACATTATATGCTATTTTATTAAATACTTCGATTATCTTACTTCCCATCGTTCTCCTTTATTATTTATTTCAAATCTTCAAATAAATCTTTCTGATATACACCAGCTTCTATCAGCTTGGCAAATGATTTCACTACATAGTCTTTATCTTCTTTATAGGTCACCCCGAACCACTTGTCATTCGTATCTAACACTTTTACAGAAACTCTGCCTGCCTGAAGAAGTTCGTCTATGTAGATTGGCAGTAAATATTCTGCTTTCAGAATATCTTTGTCTCCCATATTTGCAAAGAACTCTTTAAATCCATCTTCTAAAGTCTGCATGAATTCCGGTGTGAGTCCCCACATATTCATGGATGCGTAGGATTCAGCATTAATTGAAGTGGGCTGTCCATCTTCGTCTACTGCTGCACCCTCTGAAGTCTTAACAATATTGGAGGTTTCATGTACTGCTGTGAGATAACCTTCCTCATTTGTCTCGCAGATACCTCTGGTAACGGCACCATTTTCACTTAAAGTATTCTTTAAAATGAAACCTGCCATACAGAACTGATTGGCTTTTTCTGGTACATAGCCTACAAGGAAATCATGAAGCTTAACAAATGCTTCTTTTCCATAGTAGTCATCTGCATTTATAACTGCAAATGGCTCATGCAGGACTTCTTTACAAGCAAGAACAGCTTGTCCTGTTCCCCAAGGTTTGGTACGTCCTGTTGGAAGCTCCACACCTTCTGGCAGTTCATTTAATTCCTGATATGCGTAGGCAATCTCTACATCAAGATCTTTACAAATCTTTTCGATGCGGTCACCGATTGCCTCTTTAAATGCATCTTTAATATCTTTACGGATGATAAAAACTATTTTGTTGAATCCTGCTTCTATTGCATCATGGATAGAATAATCTATGATGATTTCTCCATTTAAACCAACTGGAGCAAGTTGTTTGATTCCACCGCCGAATCGGGAACCGATGCCGGCAGCCATGATAACTAGTGTTATTTTCATAATATTTCCTCTTTATTCTTTGTATTTACATATAATTTATGTTCAATATTGACACCTATTTTCTTTGCTGGTACACCGCCAACAATATCATTCTCTTCAATATCTTTTACAACGGCTGCATTAGCAACTATTATTACATTATCTTCTATTTTTATATCCCCAATAACTTTGGCTCCAGCTGAAATCCGTACTCCATTTCCTATTGTTGGAGTTTTTTTATCAAAAGTATATCCTATAGTAACTTGTTGATTAATCCAACAATCTGATCCAATTTTAAGAGCACTTATATTTGTTGCAAATCCATGCTGGATAAATAATCGTGGGCCAATTTCTGGAGTATTAATATACAATGTTTCCATACCTGGGAAAAGAACTTTCAATATAATTTTTCGTATTCCCCCCCCCACAGAAATTCTATACTGTAACAATGAACGATATTCTTTTAAGTCTAACATGAGTCCGCAAAACAAATCGAACTTTGTATTCTCTAATCTTTGTGCACATTTTTTCCAATGATATAATTCATCTGTTATAAGATTACGGACATCGCTAGATATTGTAAATACTAAAAATATGCCGGAATACATCTCCATAAATTAGCAATCTGTAATATTCTAGATTTCTTTATCATTTCTTATACCTTTCCTTATTATTAAATTTCATTTTATGAGTATTATCATCATAATGAATACTTACCCATTATCTCTTATTCCTTTAATTATGTTCTGGATTTTTCTCCTATATAAAATCAATAAAATTAAAATTATCAAAATAAGAAAATATTTTACAACCAAATTTTGATTAATAAATGAAATCACAATACCAGCTATAATTGTACTAAATGAAATCGTCACAATACCTTTGATATCATATAACTGTTGTCCGCATAATTCTTCTTTGCAAACTTTTTTATAAAAGAAATAATGAATAACACAAAATATTAAATAACATGCAAAAGTAGTATAAGCAGCTGCCTGATAACCATATAAATTAATAAATATATAATTCAATAATAAGTTTAATACTGCACATAAAATGGATGGAACAACAATAGTAATTTTTCTTTCATAATATTCTTGAACACGTGCAAATAATTGAAATAAATAATTGAAATATATTCCAATGCAAATAGGAATAATAACTTCTGTACTTTCCAAATATTTTTGACCGCCAAATATTAAAACGATTTCTTTACTAAACAGCATAATCCCAGCTAACATAATCGTTACAAAAAGTAGGACTTGATTAGCTACCTTGGCTAATTTTTCATAATTTCCTGCTTTAATTTGCTGATATTGATATGGTGCAAATGTTGAATTAATTGCATTCGTAATTAAATTTATCAATGATCCAGCAGCGTAAGCGATACTATACATCGCAACATCTCTTGTTCCACACATATAGTTTATCATCAATTTATCTGAACTTTGTAAAATAAATTCCGATAAATAATGTGGTAATAATGAAACACAAAAAGATAATGCAAAAATCCACATTTTTTTATTATAAAATGTATGGTTCTGCTTAAATATTGATAAATATAATATCAATCCAATTGTTGCAACCACCGCAACTTGTGGTATTAAACGCCCTTCAGCACTATTAGATAAGCACAACACGCTTATCACTCCTATTACACTCGAAAACAGAGTCAATGCAATAGTCACCACAATTAATTTTTTATAGTTGAAAATATATCGTTGATATAAAGACCAGCAATCAATAACTCCTTGAAAAATAAATGAAAAAAACAAACAAAATGTTAATTCTCGAGACATTTGTAATAGTCCCGCTATTTGTCTTGAAAAGAGCAAATACACAATAAACCAGAATGTTGTTACTAATAAAGTTAATCCACTAATCGCCGACAGCACTTTCTCCTTATCATCATATTTTATATATAAATTCATCATTGCTTTATATAATGATAACGATGATAACATCAATAATAACGTCTGCCATGAAAAGTAGGTACTAACCATACCATAATCTTCTTGTGATAATACACGAGTAAAAACAGGTGTAGTAATCATTGTAATTCCTCGTTGCATGAAATTACAAATGGTAAACCAAAAACCCGCTTTTATTGGTAATGACATTAACGAATACTTATTTTTAAATTTTTGAATAAAATTATTCATTCAAAAAAGCCTCCAACTCTTCCGGTGTTCCTAATACATGTACTTTTTTCTTATCAACAATACTAATTGTGACTTTCATTTTCTTCTCAATCATAAAATTATATAATGGAGCAATATATTTCTCATTCTTTTCCAAATGTGAATCATCTGAATAATATTCATTATATAAATCTGCAAATAATTTTGCTGATGCAAAATAATACGCTCCTAATGTACAATTCTCTGATATTCTCTTCTTTTCTCGAACTTCAATAACATTTCCATCAGCATCTAATTTTGCAAAACTCCAATGGTCTCCTTCAGCATAAAAACATGGAATATGTCCATCACCATTAATATCTTTATACTTCATTTCATACGGTTCTACATATGTATCAATATTATAAACCATAATAGATTCGTCCTTATCACAATATGGTATCGCTAACATACATGTTGTTGCCTGACCATCTGTCATATAATCAATTTCAACGATTTCGACATTACTAATTCCATATTTTAAGCAATGGTCTTGAATAAATTTTCTTGCATTATCTTCTTTTCTAACTACAAAAACATATTTATTAACATATCTATTATAATCTAAAAGACTATCCATTGACCAATCAAATAAAGTTTTTCCTTTCGCCTCTATCATATATTTAGGACAATTATATCCCGCTTTTTTAAAGCGACTTCCTAAGCCTGCCATTGTAATAATAATCGTCATTTTTATCTTTACTCCTTACTTTTCATTAGAGCTTCAACAGAATCATACTTATCTTCATTAACTAAAACTGCAGAATTTATAGATTCATAAGCATTCTCATGCCCTTTAATTAATGTTGAATAAATTACCATTTCTTCTTCTGTTGGAAACCTTCCATTTTTTATCTTAAATCCTAAAGCATAATTTCTTGAAAAATCATAAAATCTCTTCTTCAGTTTTTCCTTATGTTCCTCCAACGTACAAATTACTCTTGCTGGGTTTCCTGCACACACACAATTACTTGGTATTTTTCCAGATACTATAGAACCAGCACCCACAATAACATTATCACCTATTTCTGCCCCCATTAATATAATAGATCGCATTCCAACAAACACATTATTTCCTATTTTGGTGAATTGTTGCGGACGTAATGATACAGGTTTCTTGATATTTTCTAAAACTTCATAACTATAATCATGTGCAAGAATAATAACATTTTCTGTTAAAACAACATTATCTCCTATTGAAATAAAAGGGAAACTCGTACTATCAATATTTATTGATGTCGGACCATAAAATATACAATTTTTTCCTATCTGCCCCCCCCCGGAACGAATATACTTAACATATGCTTCTGTTGAATATTTATGTGGATATACCAACTTCTTTAATAACTCTCTAATCATCCTACTCTGAATCCTTTCTGGAATTAGTACATAATTGATCAAGCTCGCCTACTGAATATTTAAGAAATTCATCTGGACGAATTGTACGATCGTCTACATAAAATCCTTTATGACCCGGCCATGGTTTTCCATACAAAATCTCATCATATGGTATTTCCCATTTATCTAACCAATCCAACAATATTTTTGCAGTATTTTTATTAATAATTCCTAAATTTCCTTGATAAGAATTCATATTACGTGATGTAAACAAAATAATTCTTGCTCCATTTTCCTTATAATACTTCAGCTTATCTATCATATTTTTGTATGGAACTAAATCTTCATATTTCTCATCTTTTTTCTTAATAGGGCAAAGAGTTCCATCTATATCAAATACAAATGAATATTCTTTAAACATTTCTATATCTCCTCAATATTAATAACTCTATTTAAAATTTCTAAACCTGTTCCCAACATAACTAATTGATGCTCAAAACTTTCATTATGTAATGGAATCATTGTTAAAAATAATAACGCTTCAATCAATTCAATTTTTTTTAAATTATTTCCTATTGCTTCTTTAAATACATCTAAAAAAGTTTGATACAAATCAAATGTTCGTACTCGATTAATAATAGAATAATTTATTTCATTTTCTTCAGATTTATAGTTGATTTTAAATAAATCTTTTATAATAAAATCGTATTTTCCATCCACACTATGAAAAAGTTTTGCCAATTCATAGCGAAAATCTCCATAAACATCAAAATCTCCAAATTTTCCACGCGGATCTATTACTTTAATAAAAGAATAATTTTCATCCACCATTATATTTGCAAAACACAAGTCCCCATGTATAATACTAAATTCTTCTACATCAAACAACATTTCAGGAACAACTCTTTGCAACTCTTCTTGAACGGAATTTAAACACTTGTATTTTTTCCCATTTACTATAATTGGTTGATTAAAGAACTTCTTGAATCTTTCATCTTTTCTCAACCTATCCAATCTTTGTACAGTTTTATTTAAATACATATCTTCTAACGAGTTACGAATAAATTCATTTTTAACTGTATATTTTTTAAAATCTTCACAAACAAAACAAATTCTTTTAAAAATGTCAATCCACTGATGTCTATTTAAATCTCCATAAAGTGCAAGCTCATGTAACGTATGATATGCATAGTATTCCATTTCAACATATGGATTATTATACTCTGTAGAATATGAGAAAATTCTTGGTCGAACATATTCTAAATTTTTAGGTAATTTCAAATACCATAAAATTTCTCCAATAAATTTATCTTTATCATCACTAGATTTTCTTAAAATTCCTCGATTCTTATCAATTGTAATATGATTAAACTCTCGTGCCTTTACTTCCAATTTTGAATTATAATATGTATCCGCATGTCCAATATCAAACCAATTCGTTGTTTCAATATCTTCAAATGGATACTTCTTACTGTACTCCATTATTGCATAATAAAAATTATTTATTGCTGAATTATTATTTTGAAAAGCTTCTTTTAAACAATTTTTAAAATAACTTGTATGCAAAATCTGAAAAACACCAACAAATAGTTTCCTTTTTTCCTTTTTCTCCCAATTAATTTTGTCATACACATTCAAAATAACACCATCTTTTATATCGTAGAACGTCCAAATATCTGTCGCAAAATCTTCTGAATAATAAAAAGCATCTTTTTCTACTTCAAAAATATTATCAAATACTATTGTATCTGAAAAATTAATAATAAGTGGAGAATCTATATCTTCAATTGCTGAATAAACAGTATATCCTAAATCTCTCAATTCATTTAATTCTATAATATTGACCTTCTTACCTTCATAAGAACGCAATCGCCGATGAACCTTATCAGCAGCTTCATAACAAATTACCTGAATATCCTTACATGTGTTCTTATACTGTTCATATAAATACTCAAAAACTATTTTTTGATTTACTGGATATATTACTCCTGGAAACTTTCCAACTTTCTGCAATTCTTCAGGAACTAATTTGGCACTTGGAATAATTAATGTAGGATTCATATCTAACATCCCCTTTACTTAAAAACTATATCTGCTAATTCTTCATATTCTTCTTTATATTTTAAAGTACCCGAATATAAATTAAGCCAATTTACAAAATCAAAATTAACGGTTTTTATTTTTTCATCATCATCATCGAAAAAATAATCTCCGTAAAATGTATTCATACAATACTTACCATCATATTTAGGCCAGATTAAATCAACCGTTTTCATATCTATACATATCAAATATTTTTTTACTGCTGACCAATAATCTTTTACCGTACCATCTCCGGAGCATCCACACTTTACCAGATAATGCTTCATAATATAAACTTCCGGTGCATACATAGCATTTGAAAAATCCCTTCTGCTTGATCCTAATGGCATATCAAACTTTCCTCGTTTATCTAATGGTACCGAAAATAAATCTAGCATATCTGAAACCGTTCCAAAATACATAAAATCACTCATAAAATATGGATAAAACAAGTTTCCATAATTCATAGAAAGACTGATTAATCGTTTCTTCTGTTTCGATTCTGAATCAGGTTCGAAAACATTTATCAAATTCATCATGTATTCAAAAATCCCAGCTTTATTCAGTCTTTGATCTGTTCTAGTTTTAGCAACATAATCTACCTTTAAATCGCATGCCTTTTTAATCCCCCCTAATGAACTGACAATTTGAAAATTATCATTTAAATGTCCACCATCTATTGGTTTTTCATTTAAAACAATAGTTGCTCCTAATTCCTGTATTTTTTCTATGTAATTTGCATCCTCATCAATCCATGTAGATACTATTACTTTAACATTGGGATACATATGTCGATAATATTTCACTGTATTATATGTAAAATTTTCCTCTTTTCGTATAGGACCTTGCATCACAATAGCTAGATTGTCTACCATATATTTAAGAGACAAATTTGTATCTTTAATTTTAGGTAATATCTTAAACGACACATCATATTTCTTTGAAGACAACACTTTGCTAACCTCATTTAAAATGAAATACTCTGAATCTTTTTTCAAATGACGTATACATCCCCATAAAAGAGCAATATTCCATCTTATCACCTTTTTTAAACCATCTGATAATTTATTTTTTATTGCCATACAAACCTCTTTTTATTTCATTGAATTATTATAAGGAACTTGTTTGCTTGCAGATTCAACAATAGCGATACAAAAAGGAACTGCCAAAAGATAAATTCCAAAAAACATATCTATATTTATTATTGTCAGAATAACCGCTAACATATTTCCATATACTAGTAAATATAAGTTCGAATCCTTATCTCTATTTTTAATTTCCTGCCCAACATAAATACTGCGAACTATATATAATAAATAAAAGACGATTATTGTCACTCCAACCTGTACAAAAGAATATAATATCCCAATATCACTTAATGTTGCGACAATATATCCTACTTTCCCAGTAAACTGTCTTTCAGCAAAGGACAAAAAACCAGTTCCAGTCCAAAAATGTTGACGAATCATACTTGTATAATATGCTAATGCCTCAATTCTTCCTGTTGTTGAACCTGCATCTCCTCCTACCAAAAAACTATCAATAAAATCATTTCCTATTGAAGAATTTATAAAACTAATACAAGCTAACGCTATAAATATAAACAAACACATTTGTTTTTTTGTACTTTTCTTTTTACATAAAATTATAAATACTAATTCAACGATTTGATAAACAGTTACTGAACGAGCGCCGTGTATAAGAAAACTGTATATTAATGAGAACACTATATAAAAAATATATTTTTTCTTTTTTTTCTTTACTTTCTCTTCAAAATACAAATACATTAATATAGGTATTATTATCACCGAAAAAGCAGGTGGATTTACCCTTAACCATCCATTTCTTATCCATCCTTCAGCAGCATATTCCATTGCAAGTGTCGGAAAAAGCACTATACCTGTAAATTTTTGTACTAATGAAATACTTGTTCTTATTAACATTGACAGCATTGTTATCTTAACTATTAAATTTAAAAATTCACTAAATTTCCAAACTTTATTATATAAAAGTTCATAAATTGGAAATGCTAAAAAGACATATGAATATTTATATATGGGCATTCTTACATCATAAGAATAAATATTTTTTCCTGCCATTACTGATGTACGGATTCCTATTACTAATACTATAAATACTAGTAACAAATACAGATAAATCATATCGTATCGTGGTCTATACTTAATTAAATAAATAACACATAAGATAATAGAAAAAATGCCTGTTTCCATTATAATATTGTCTGTACTTCCCCAAGTTAAAGATCCCGTAAATGGTTTTAGTAACCCTACACCTAATATCATAAAGAATATAATTGCATACACTGGCAACATTTTTATTTTTATTTTCATAAGATAGCCTCTTTATTTTCCAAAAAACTTATCTTCTAACATTAAGCACCAGCAATGATATACTGGCAAGTGTAACTCCTGAACCATATATGTTTCAGTCTCAGGCACTTTAACGCATACGTTTGCCACTTGACTTAATTCTCCACCATTTTCTCCTGTAAGACCTAAAACTTTGATTCCTAATGCACGAGCTACCACAGTAGCACTCATTACATTTTGGCTATTTCCTGAAGTTGTAATTCCCAGAAAAACATCTCCCTCTCTTCCAAAACCATATAATTGCTGTGCAAAAACACCTAATCCATCAACATCGTTAATATATGCTGTTGTTAATGCTTCATGCGCTACTAATGGAATAGCCATTAATGGTCGCTCAAGATTTTTTGCCAAATTTTCCCCTCGTATTGAATCAACTTCTATTAATTTCTTTTTTAAATCTTCTGGTATCGACCGAGGTGTTTTAAACCTCTTCATTAATTCTCCAGCGATATGTTCACTATCAGCAGCAGAACCTCCATTTCCTGCTATAAGAAGTTTTCCACCATTCTTATAGCATGTTTCCATCAATTCATATCCACCTATAATTTCCTCTTTACAGGTTTCTAAAACTGGATATCGCTTCATTAATAAATCAATATGTTTTTGTAATTTTTCTTCTAACATAATCATAAAATCCTTCCTATCAATTCTTTCAATGATTTTCCTGACAAGTCTTGTTCAAAATATTCATCTCCAATAAGGGCTGTTTTGCATCCAGCATTTTTACCGCACAAAATATCATTTTTACTGTCCCCTATCATCCATGAATTATTTAAATCAATATTAAAATCTTTCGCTGCCTGTAATATTAAGCCTGGTTTAGGCTTTCTACATTCACAATCAATCTTTAAATTAGATATTTCTCCCTCAAATCCTTTATGTGGATGATGTGGACAATAATAAACTCCATCCAAGTAAGCACCACTCTTTCCCAATAGTGTCTCCATTTTATTATGTATTCTATCTAATTCTTCTGTCGTTACTTCTCCTCGTGCAATTACAGGCTGATTCGTAATAACAATAGCTAAATAACCCGAATTATTAATCATCTTGATAGACTCATCAACGCCATCTATAAGTTCAAACTCTTCAATATTACGTAAAAATCCAACATACTTATTAATTGTTCCATCACGATCTAAAAAAATAGCTTTTTGCATATTCTTTAAATTTTTGTTAGATACTCTGCCTTCTTTAAAATCACAACAAACGGAATAATACCTATCTGGAGTTCCCATATCTTTAACATATTCTGGGCTATCATAACAGTACATTTTTCCTGAACCAGCTAATGGCTTTAGCAATTGTCTATCTAAATCTATTTTTTTGCTGCTAATATTTTTTTCTAATATCTTTGTATTAATCACATGTAAACCAGCATTTACACGATTTTTATAAAATTCTGGTCTCTTATCCTCTTTAGCCAACCATTGCTCTACTTGTTTGTTTTTATTTGCAATAATAAGCCCACTATCATATGGATGTGAATTAGGATGTGTAAATAGTGTAACTAAAGCTTTATTTTCTTCATGAAATTTGACAAACCGTTCAAAATCCACATTAAACATTGCATCCGCATTCAATAGAAGAAAATCATCTGTTAATTTATCCTTTATTTTAAATAACGCACCTGCATTTCCGAGTGGCTCATCTTCAAAATAATATTCTATTTTAACTCCAAATCGAGATCCATCTCCAAAATATTCCATTATGATATTTCCCAAATGAGAAACTGTGATAATAATATCTTTAAATCCTTGATCTTTTAAGCACTCTATTTCATGTTCTAATACAGGTTTTCCCTCTATCTGAATCATTGGCTTAGGTATATCATTTGCTATACTGGAAATACGTGTTCCTTTTCCTCCAGCCATAATAACTGTTTTCATGTAATATCACCTTCTTTATCTCAAAATTCACTTTATCATTATTCATTTTTCAATGGTTCATAAGCTTCTGGCCCATAATAAATAACCTGTGTGCCTCCATCCTCAAACTTAAACGGAATATACATTAAATTATGCATAGCGCATCTAACAGCTTCCTGCTTTTCTGGTTGTACATAAAATACTAAAAAACCTCCTCCTCCTGCACCCAGAAGTTTTCCACCTAAAGCACCTGCCTCTAAACCTCTATTATATAATTCATCAATACTATCTGTTGAAACAGCACTACCTGTCTTTCTTTTTAGTTTCCAAGTCACATCTAATAATCGCCCAAAATCATCCAAGTTTCGAGTTTTATCTGTAAGAATCATTTCTGCTCTATCAACAAGCTCTAACATTTGTTTTAGCTGTTTTTCTTTACTTTTCTCATCCAATTTATTTGTTTTTTGAATATCACTAGAAAAACGAGTAAATCCTGTAAAAAACATCATCAGGTTATTATTTAATTGACGTTTGCGTTCAGGCGAAATGATAATAGGCAAAACTTCATAACCATCTGCATTAAAATTAATTCTGTTAAACCCTCCAAAAGATGCTGCAATTTGATCCTGCCACCCTCCTGCTTCTCCACATAAAATTCTTTCTAAGTATACTGCTTCATCTGCCAATTGTCGTTTAGAGGCATACTTACCCTTCAAAGCATAAAAAGCATTTAGCATTCCCACAGCAAAAGAACTGCTTGTTCCCAAGCCAGATCTTGCTGGAAGATCTGCCTCATATGTCAATCGAATTTCATGCATATCTAACATTTTCATGGCATTTCTAACTGCTGGATGTTGAATCATTTCAACATCTGTTACTCTCTCAGTTTTTGAATAACTAATTTCCGTTGAATACTCAAAAAACCTTGGTAAATGCCTAACATTAACATAACAATATTTATCGAATGTTGTGGATATTACAGATCCACTATTTTTCTTAAAAAAAGATTCCATATCTGTTCCACCACCAAAGAATGACATTCTAAATGGTGTCTTTGTTATTATCATATTATTTTGACTCCTTATCAATCCTTTTTAACTGTTCCTCAAATGATTTTTTCATAGTTTCATATGAAAAATGTGAATAAAAATCATTAAACACTGTCTTATTAAATTTATATGTATCTTGAGTTGCCAATTTATTAATTATTGCAATCCACTCTTCTTTTGTATTAACTTTATAGATAAATTTATTTCTAACTGAATCTGAAAATTCTTCCCAAAAACCATGTAAACTTTCTTCTGTTCCTACAAAACATTTTCCATAAGATATCGCCTCAATAGATTTTACTTTCATGCCACCTCCATCAAATAATGGAGCAATAAAAATATCTGCATCTAAATAATATGGTACTGGTGTTTCTACAGTCCCCACAACGTTTACACGAGAATCCTGAAATTCTTTTTTTAAAAATTCAAGTCCTCGCCCAACGATAATCAGTTGGATATTTTTGTCTAATTCTGGCAATACATTTTTCACAAACCAACGGATTCCAATTACATTTGGATAATAAGATGATCCAACAAATAATAATTTCTTAACTTTATCCGATTGTATATCTTCTTTATCTTGTATTTGCTTTATTGCGGCAGGCACAGGCGATGCTAGTGGAATCATTACATCGGGATCAAAACCGTAAAATTTGTTAAATTTATTAAAATCCGCCTGATGAAATACCCAATTATAATCCCCATATTTAACACACATTTTTTCCTGATAAATTGATAAACTATTCTCTATTTTATTCAATAAACCAGGCTGCTTTCTCCACTGTCTAAATAAATCAGCTCCAATGTCATGGTAAAATGTAATAATTTTTACATCTTTTTTCGTTTTCTTAACTTGTTTATAAAAAGCACCTAACGTAGATTCTTCTGAAAAAATTATATCAATGTTTTCATCCTTCACTATATTACATAAGTTATTAATAATTTCATTATTAATAATCATTGTATTTCTCTGTATCACACGTTTCAGTCTTTCCACTCGTCCACTATATTTTCCGTAACATATATAATTTTTTTCATTTTTAGGTGGCATACTAAAATTAAAATCAATATATATTACATTTTCTTCTCCATATATGTCTTTCAACGCTTGAAAATGTGTAACTGATCCAATATCATATTTCGAACGTTTTGAAATATATAAAATCATCTTATTTCCTCCTTAGCATTTTTTTAACATATTGTTTTAACTCCCATGGCAACAAGGCCATAAATTTATTTTTATAGTTTACAACATTTGTAGTCCCTAAAACCCAACCTTTAAACTTATATTGCTTAAATACTACGTTAGCTACTAAATCAAAATTCTCCTTCTTATGATATAAATTTATAAATTCATCATGTTCTTGAGATGATTTTGAAGGATAATTAAACTGTGGCTCATTCTGCAGTGGTTCTAACAATGGTCTTTCAATTACTTCTATTTGTTCATTCTCAAACAACTTATTTAAAAGTGTCTTTCCTTTTTCACTATTTACCAAAACACATGATACTGACTCTTTGTTTCCATTATAAACAGACACTTTTCCCAATCCATGATAATCAGCTATCGTTAAATCTCCGGTTCTTTTTCTTTGTGCATATCGACATTGATAACAACAATCTCTATATATAAAAGCTTTATGATAACCTATTTGATAATTATCTTCGCTTAGACTATTTTTTTTATAAAATATTCTATTTTTATGAGTTAGTGTAAAATAGAAATTATTTGTATTAAATCTTGCATTCCTAAAAGATACATTATCTGCAATTTTATTTTTCTTCTTTTCAATTGTTTTTACATGTTGCTTTAAAAATTCTGGCGATGGAGTTCCATGACATGCTAAATCTATCAATATTAAATTTTCATTTTCACCAATATAATTTCTTAAAGCAGCAATTTGACATGGCAGACCAACAAATAAGATTTTTTCGCCTTTTTTTAATAGTTCTTTGCATTTTAAATATATATCATCCATATAACTAAATGTATATTTAGAATTTTGAAATTTTTCTATACTATTTTTATTATTTACTAATTCAAAATGTGCTTCTAAATTCTTGTCCATAGAAACACCTGCAAAATACATTTTCTTATCTACTGCATAATTATACAACTCAGTAGCTATTCCACCTGATGCAGACTTCTTATGTATTTCTTTATCTGTTGACCATGCTGCATACGCCTTTTGTGGACTATATAAGCTAGGAACATGATTATTAGGACAAACTTTCAAACAACGATTGCAATTTTTACACTTTGTATCATCAATTTGCATATACCATGAATCATCTTTTCGCTTAGTTCTTATTATCGCTTGAAAATTACAGGAATTTTCACATGCCCCACAAGCAGTACATAAGGAATCATCACAAATATTTTTTATCATTGATCTTCTGCCTCTCTCAATACATTTTCCAAATAACTCCATGATTCTTGTCTTTTTTTATTAATTACTGAATCTACAAACCCATAATCAATGACAGCATCCATGCTTAAATTAATAGGTGTTCCCTCTCTATTCTGAATTTTCAACTCTTTACTTAACGATGTCATCCTTGATTTATTTCCTCTATTGTAGAAAAAAACATTTTTATGAAAATATAATGAAAATAATAATCCATGGTATGATGCCGAAAAAATTGTATCTGCATTTTTTATCAGTGAAATAAATTGTTGAATAGATACTGGTTTAACAACACTCAATCCTTTAACTGGCTTTGTTTCATAAAAGTCAATATAATATGCTTTTATTCCTTTTTTTCGGGCATACTCAATTCCATCTGTAATATTAGATTTATCATTCATAGCCATATAAATTAACACATATTTTTCTTTGGGTAAAATTTGATCATCCGTATATCTACTCCAATACTTAGAATCCCACAACATAGTGGGATCACAAGTAACAGGTACTTCTTTATCAATCGTTTCTTTGACCCATTCCGATGCCAATTGTTCTCTTACACTTATATTATCAAATCGAAGTAAATTTTTCTTAATTTCAGCAGTAAATTGTTTCTCCCATGCAGTTCCAATAGATGATGAAAAAGAAATACGTTTTTTATTTTCATCTGTAAAGTCTAAAAAATATGTGAAATCATTTCCTGTAATATTCATTCCCCAAACAATATCGCTTCCCACAATAAAAGTCTTATAAATATCATTTGCATCTTTAATATTATCTCTATTATACGAAATTGAACTTAGTTTCATCTCATTGCAAACAAAACCATCAAATTTTTCCTTTTTTTCCTTCAATTTTTTATGCCATAAAAACCATCTAATAATATCTGAGGCTTTTTTTATCTCAGACAAAGAATATGTGGTTTCCCGTTCGTAAATTGCTTTACATTTATAATCTATAACTTCTACTTCATAGCCTAGCTTTTCTATTGCAGCATATGTTGCAAATGTTTGTAATAGTGAGCCGTAGTTTATAGTATCATGTATCGTAAGTAATCCTATTTTCTCTTTCACTTTTATTTCTCCAATAATTTATAATATCTTAAAATTTCTTTTTCATTTCCATACTCATGTTCTTTTAAATAGTTTTGAATAGAATTATATAATTCATTATCTTTCCTCAACATCATTACTCCATCTGACACTGCCTTAGAAGTCATGTCAACGATCAACCCTTCTTTTTTATTTTTCAATTGATCTTTAACAGTTGAATAATTCGTTGCAAGTATTGGTTTTTCCAATATTTTTGTTTCATCTAAAACCACAGACTTTCCTTCCCACCTAGAAGGTTGTACTAATAAATCACAATACCTAATATACGGATATGGGTTTGCTTTTAAGCCTAAAAATGTAATGTATTTTTCCAGTTCATTATCTTTTACCTGTTTCTTGAGTTGATCTTCTAGTTCTCCAGCACCTATAATCCACCAATGAACATCAAAACATTCTTTCTTCAAAATTTTTAACGCATCAATTGCAATATCATACCCCTTTTGTTTTGTTAAACGCCCTATTGATAAAATATTAAATTTATTCTTATCAAATTCTGTCACTTCATACTCTTCTGACATCTTTTCTATCAAACTGCTCGAAGTTAAATTTGGTAAACATAAAAATTTATCTTGCATATGAGGGTAATTTTGTTTTAAAATCTGTACACATTTATCGGAAATACTAACAATATTGTTAGCTTTTTGAAAATATTTCTCATAAATACCCGCATCTTCATTTTGCTTTATTTCATTAAAATCATTATGAATCCAAAGTATTTTTTTTAATGCATTTACTTTATCTATAACATAATACGATGCATCTCCTTCTAAAAATCCAATAGCAACATCATATTTGCCCTCTAAATTTGGTAAATGTCGTTTATAATATTTAATCCATCTCTGCTGCCTTGCATTTTTCTTATAAAATAATTTACATACAAACGTACTCATTACTCTTAACATTCCTGACTTCATACCTGAAAATGAATTAAACATACTTTTATTGATCTTATAAGCATATTGTAATGAGCCTGTAAGAGGTAAGAGATTAACCTCCTTTGGAATTTGATTCAAAAACAATCCTTCCTGTTTCAACAATAATAAATCTATATTATATTTTTTATAATCTATAATGTTCAATAAATTTACTAAACTTTTTTCTGCCCCACCACTATCTAATGATGGCATTACAAACAATATTTTCTTCATAACTTTCCTCTTTATAGCTTTTAAGAGATACTACTCTAAATACTTATTTTGAATGTACCTACTTGGATTATTATAGTTCAATACTTTTGCATAATTTCCTGCACATGTTGAATTATCAGGTAAATCTTTGGTTACTACACTTCCTGCCCCGATCGTCACATTATTCCCTATCACAACATCTTCTACAATACAACAGTTAGGACCAATATATACATTATCTCCTATTATCGCTGCCTTTCCTTCGTTAGAACCTATTGTTACAAATTGAGAAAGATTGCAATTATTTCCTATTATTGTACTTGGATTTATTACAACCGGCCCTCCATGGCTAATATACAATCCATATCCAATTTGAGTAGTACGGGCAATTTGTATTAATTGTTTATTTCTAAAAATCCATAAAATAATTCCTAAAAGTTTTGCCCCCCCCCTTGAATTTATAAGTCTAAATGCCACAGAAAATCTAAATCCTGCTTCCTTTCTATAACAGTAAAAAAAAGATTTTAAACTTACATTTCCAGCATAGCGATATAAGTCACTTTTTATAAATTTATTCATATATAACCTCTTTAATTTAATTTATTATCAACCAACATCCCATAAAATGTAGGAATTCCATCTTTTTCTTTTGGATATTGATACTTCCAACTCAACTTAAATAAACATGTATTTTTCTTTAGCTCATTCCATTTATTTTCATTAAATTTCTCACCCATTATCTTATATAACTCATCACATTCTGGATTATTAGATTTAATATTCTTAAATTCTTCAGCTATTTGTGAATCATATTTTTGTACTAAAACTATTAAATAATCTAAGAAAAGATAATCTGTCATAATATCATTTTCTTTCCAATATTCTAAAAGAAAATCTAAAATAACCTTAAAAATCCACCTATATTCTTGATCACATGCAAATGAATAATTTGCAAAATATCCGGCTGCTATTGAAGCATGAAAATAGTCCGGACGTTTAATTGACCATAGAGATGCCTTAAAATATTCTTGTAACTCTATTCCCGTACAGAAAAAGGTAGAATCAATCCACATACCTCCATGTTGAGCTAAAAGAGAGAGTCTTAAAATATCTGAATAATGCGTTCTAGAAATAATTCCTTTATTTCTTTTTTCTTCCACCCACTTTGGAATATCCACATACTGCTTGTAATTATCATCCGTCAAAATAATTACTCTATGATTTCCTGCATTTCTTTTTATAGAGTCTACACAAACTTTTACAAGCTCTGGTGCCTGTTCAAGTCCCTGCCACCAACAAACCCATATGCAATCCGCATACTCTGATTTAGGTAGCTTTTTATTTTTATGATCATAATCATATGTCTTTAAAAAATCGCCAAAAGTCTTTTCATAATAACGAATCATAATATCATGCTTACGTAATAAATGATTTTTTCTAGTTTCATTTTCATAATATCCATTACGATTCATAATCTGAATATCAACTTTTGCCCTAAAAGTTTCTAAACCTTCTTTAAAAGAAGTAACTTTAGAGATCCTTCTTGTTGCATCTATTTCTTCAGCACAACGATGTATAATTCGCTTAATACTTTTATGTCCTGCCATATTACAATCCTTTCTTATTAACTACATCCAAATAATAATTTTCCAATATTGAATGTGCCACTTTAATATCATATTGACTATTCTGTAAATCTTTTGCTTTTGAATTTCTCTCGATATTCTTTGTTCTTTCAATAGATTTAACCCACTCGTCTAAAGCAGCTTCTAATTTAACGAATTGTGTTTTAGAATTAAATTTCACTTCTTTTGGAACTCTATCCGAGAAAATACAAGGTAAATCTGAAAATTGAGCTTCTATACCAACTACTGGAACACCTTCAAAAAAAGACGGCATGACAAACACATCCATTGCCTGATACAATTCATTTACATCGCTTCTATTTCCTAAAAATTTCACTTTAGAATCTAACCCAAGCTCATGTATCTGTTTTTTTATTTCCTCTTCTTTTTCTCCAACGCCTACTAATATTAATAATGCATTTCTCTCTAATTTCAAAAGTGAATTAAAAATTTCAATTAACAATTTATGATTTTTCTGATAAGAGAGTCTCCCGACATGTCCCACCACAAATTCATCTTTTATACCTAATTCTGCTCGTTTTTTATTTCTTAAATCTTTATCATATAAAAATTTATCAACTTCAATCGCATTGGGAATAAAAGTAAAGTCTTTATTTCCAAACAAGAATTTTCCAGCTTCTTGTCCACAAGTACAGTAATCAGTAGCAACCGTTGTTATTCTGGAACGAAAATATTGTTTTAATAAATACTTGAAATCTTTATCAATAGAGGTATTATGACTATGTGCAATACGTACCGGTATATTCGCTTTCTTTGCAGCTTTTAATGGCAAATAACTCATTGCATCAATGTGTGAATGTATAATTTTATATTCTGGATGTTCACTAAAAAACTGTTTCATCCATTTAAAGTATTTAGGATAATTTTGTGGATACAAGCGGGGAGCATAATAAATCTTTCCTCCCAGGCTCTCGATTTCATCATCATAATCACTTCTCTGTGGACGATGTGTCAAAAAATCAAATTGAATTTTTTCCCTGTCTATATTTCTATAATAATTCATAAGCATCGTCTCAAGTCCTGCTCGATGCATATCATTTACACATTGTAATATTCGAATCATTTTTCTATCCTCTATATAAATTTAATGTTTTTTCTACTACATCATCCCAATTATATTTTTGACAAATATAATCCGCAGCTTCGTCTTTATATTTTTGTACTTGTTCTTTATCATCGCAAGCTTTCTGCAATTTGCTTTGCAAATCTGCCACATCACTTTTCTTAAAAACAAATGCTTTATCCTCTACAACAGACGCACATTCATCTATGTCAGACACTAAGCAGCAATTTCCATAACTCATTGCCTCTAATAAACTAAGTGGCATTCCTTCCAGATCACTCGGCAAAGTATATACATAAGCATTACTATAAAGTTCATCTAATTCTTTTCCTTGAACAAACCCAGTAAAAATAATTCTTGAATCATCCCTTGCCAGTTCTTTTAATTCTTTTGTAAATTCATCTGTATCTGAACTTCCACCAGCAATAACTAGTTTTTTCTCAGTATCTACCTGCTTAAAGGCTTTTATCAAATATCTAAGCCCTTTTTCTGGAACCAGTCTGCCCAAAAATAGGATGTAACTATCTTTTTCTAAACCAAATTTATTCTTAATAATTTCAGCATTTCGGATGATTGGTCTGTTTACACCATTAGGTATAAAACGTGTTTCTCTCCCATATGTATCAAGGAAATATTCCTGAACCCCTTCACTTAACACAATAATTTCGTCAGCATATTTAACTGCACATTTTTCTCCCATCATAATATATGTGCTGGCTAACTTGCCCCACTTTGCTCTCTGATGGTCAAGTCCATGCACTGTAGCAATACAACGTTTTCCAAACAATTTTGGTAGCCATAACATAGCACAAGGACCTTCCGCATGAAAATGAACTACATCATACTTTCCAAATGCAGCACAAATAGCCCCAGATACTGAGGCAGTCATAGCAGCCAGTCCTTTTTTATCAAGGGTAAGAACAGATCTCAATCTTACTCCCTTATACGCTTTTCTTTTTCCGCCATCGAAGTTTTTACCACTCACATGATGACCACTTCGGTTATAACAAGTTACTTTATGACCAAGTGTAACCATTCTTGTTGCTAATTCTTCCACAACAATCTCTATTCCACCTTCACGAGAAGGAATTCTTTTATGCCCAAGCATAGCTATATTTAAACTTTTTTTATTTTTTAAGTTCTTTTTCATTGCCTTCCCTCTACTCCCTACATAGATCCTTCTTTTTTAAATACCACCTGTACCGTCTTAAATAGAATCTTGATATCAAGTCCCATTGTCCATTCGCTTATGTACTGTTTATCGAGTTTTACGACTTCTTCAAAGTCTGTAATGTTGCTTCGTCCGCTTACCTGCCACATTCCGGTAAGTCCCGGCTTGGTTGCGAGGCGAGCACGGTGATGAAGTTCGTATTTATCCCATTCGTCTACTGTTGGCGGGCGGGTTCCGACTAAGGACATATCGCCTGCTAATGTCAATATAGGAACAACTTTTTTCAAATTTAGTTCATAAAGAATCAGATTATTAAATCACCCTCAAAATAAGCAAAAAAAAGAACCTCCGATTTCTCAGAAGTTCTCGTCCAGTCCATAATTTATAATTTATTACTCTTCCACCATTTCATTGCCTTCTCTAACTCCTCAAATGGTTGAAGTTGTATATCGAAATAATCCATGATGATATGGTTAGAATCATCTACTGGTTCTAACTGTTTTATTCCTGTTCCAAATCGGCTGCCGATTCCGGCCGCCATGATAAGTAAGGTTGTTTTCACTTCTTTCCTCTTTTCGTTTGTAAGTAGGCTTACACTTTTTAATTGTGAATTTACACTTCAGGATATTTCTGGAAATGGTATCCCCGTAATATGCCCCTGGTACTTATGCTCTGACTGTTTATCTATTTGCTGTTATCTGATTGCTTCTTTCATTTAATCTTCTTCTATCTTTATCCTTCATACCCATTTGGATTCTTCTTCTGCCATCTCCAAGAATCTTCACACATTTCTTTTATACCGTTTTCTGCTTTCCAGTCTAATTCTTTTGCTGCCTTTCCTGGATCGCAGTAGCATGTAGCAATATCACCGGGACGGCGATCTTTTATAACATATGGAACTTTCATACCTGTAGCAGCTTCAAAATTCTTTACAATATCTAATACACTATATCCTTTTCCGGTTCCTAAGTTATATATTTTAAAACCACATTTTTCATCTATTTTCTGAAGGGCTTTCACATGACCTTTTGCGAGGTCAACTACATGAATATAGTCACGTACTCCTGTTCCATCTGGTGTATCATAGTCGTTTCCGAATACTCCCAATTCTTTTAACTTGCCTACTGCTACCTGTGTTACGTATGGCATTAAATTGTTAGGGATTCCATTTGGATTCTCTCCCATGAGACCGCTTTTATGGGCTCCAATTGGGTTAAAGTAACGAAGTAGAATTATATTCCAAGTTTCATCTGCCTTATATATATCCATAAGGATCTGCTCTAGCATAGATTTAGACCAGCCATAAGGATTTGTACATAGACCTTTTGGACATTCTTCTGTGATCGGTACAAATGCAGGGTCACCATATACGGTTGCTGAAGATGAGAAAATAATATTTTTTACATTGTATTCTCTCAATTTCTGTAAAAGGATTAATGTTCCAGCAATATTGTTCTGGTAATACTCTAATGGTTTTGCGACAGATTCTCCTACGGACTTCAATCCTGCAAAATGAATACATGATTCAATATTTTCTTTTTTGAAAATGGTATCTAAAATAACTATATCTGAAATATCACCTTTATAAAACTTTACTTCTTTCCCTGTTATTCTTTTTACTCGATTTAATGCTTCTTCGCTGGAATTACTCAAATTATCAAGAACAACAACTTCCTTATTATTTTCTAATAACTCTACACAAGTATGACTTCCGATATATCCTGCTCCACCTGTTACTAATACTGCCATGATATTTTCCTCCGAGTTATATCACTATGTCTTTTTCGTGTTTTTATAATAATAAATGCTTTCTTCATCTTCTACAAAACGAAAAAATATTATCTAGTTGCCTCTTTTTTATTAATAATCGAAACCACTTCATCTACATATGTATGACAGATTTCTTTTGTTTCTGCCTCTACCATAACACGAATCAATGGTTCTGTTCCAGACTCCCGAACAAGAATTCTTCCGGTATCTCCTAATCTTTCTGCTACTTTTGATATCGCAGCCTGCACATCTGCATCTGCCTGCGCTACGGCTTTATCTTTTACCATTACATTCACAAGAACCTGTGGGTAAATATGTAAATCCTCTGTGAGCTGACTCAGCTTTTTCTTTTTAGCCATCATAACTTCCATCATCTTCAAGCTGGTAAGAATTCCATCCCCCGTTGATGCATACTTTGAAAATATGATATGACCGGACTGTTCTCCTCCGATACGGCATCCGTTCTTTGTCATATATTCATAAACATATTTATCTCCAACTGCTGTCTTGGCATAGCCAATTCCCAACTCATCAAAAGCCTTGTATAGGCCAAAGTTTGACATAACTGTCGTTACAACTGTATTGGTAAGCAGCTTACCTCTTTCTTTCATATATCTTCCGTAGATATAAAGAATGGCATCTCCATCTACTACATTTCCCTTTTCATCTACGCAGAGGCAGCGGTCTGCATCTCCATCATAGGCAAATCCAACATCTAATCCATTCTCTACTACATACTTCTGCAATCCTTCAATGTGTGTCGAACCTGCATCTCTGTTAATATTCGTACCATCTGGCTCTGCATTAATAACAAATGTCTTTGCTCCAAGACTGTCAAAAATCTGTTGTGCCATGTTCCAGGAACTACCATTGGCACAATCCAGTCCAACCTTCATTCCTTTAAAAGAATATAAACCAAGTGAAATAAGGTATCCCATATAGCGGTTACGACCCGCTGCGTAATCCACTGTACATCCGATGGCATTCTTATGTGCAAAAGGAATCTCTTCATACTTCCGACCAAATACTTCCAACTCGCTATCAAGATAAGCTTCTACAAGATTAATTGTAGCTTCATCCATCTTTTCTCCATTGCCATTAATCAGCTTGATACCATTATCATAGTATGGATTATGGCTGGCAGAAATCATAATACCACAATCAAAATCTTCTGTTCTTGCTACATAAGCCACAGAAGGAGTTGTTGTTACATGCAAAAGATACGCATCTGCACCTGAGGCTGTAAGCCCGGCAACCAACGCATACTCAAACATATAGCTTGAACGGCGTGTATCCTTACCGATGACAACCTTTGCCGGTATATCATCCCCTCTCTGTTTCTTTAACTGACCATAATACCAGCCTAAAAAGCGGCCTACCTTACGTGCGTGGTCTACTGTCAAATTTACATTCGCTTCACCGCGAAAACCGTCTGTTCCAAAGTATTTTCCCATCTTTTCCTCCAAGTATTTTTAATATATCTTTAATTCACTTCCTAATGGGTACCGAAGGATTCGAACCTTCGCTTTTCCCCTTCATATGTTATATCACAACACTTCTTTTTTCAATTCATTTCAAATGTTCATTTTAAAATTCCTAGCTTATTTTAGAAACTCTGCTTGATACTCTTATTTTCAATTATTCTTATTTATCTTGTATATCACATTGTTTTGAATATACAATATATCTACCCCGTTCTCTACTAAATATTGCATCATGCCTCTTATATACTTTTGTACATCAATTGGAAATAGCTTGTATTTCTTCCCTCCTCAGTGTTATAATTTGCTATAGTCACAGACATCACAACACATATATAAGTTTACAAGATTTGGCTTTGAAAAAGAAAGGAATCTTTTTTATCATGTTCAAATGTCAGCCCGGATATACACTTCGAAAAATCAAAGGCATCAATTATCTCTTACCTTATGGTCAGCAGATTGCCGATCTGAAAAAAGGCTTTGTGCTGAATGAGACCAGTACTTTCCTGTGGAATGTACTTCAGCATCATGAAGGTGCCGAACCGCAGCAACTGGCAGAAATACTTGCCAGGACTTATCAACTGGATGAGTCTTATTATCCTGAACTTCTGAAAGATGTGACAGATTTTCTGACACAGCTTACAGCCATGGGAATGATCACAGAAGATCTCCACCTGATTTCATCAATCCCTTCTGTCTCTATGATAATCGCAGGAATCTGCATAAAACTATACGGTTCTGCAGAACTGATTTCCCCAAATTTCAAACCTTTTTATCATGAATTTTCGGATGATGATACCTCACAGGAAATCGAACTGGTCACCACGCCTCCGCCCAGCCGTTGTTACGGACAGGTTCTTCTGCAGAATTCTGAAATGACTGTTTTTGAAAATCCCGACCGTTATGTTGTCCTTTTTCCACAGATGCAGAACCTTTACGAAGCTCATATGCTGAAAGATGGTACTTATGTACGGTTTTACTGCCACCCACAGGTTTCTGAAACAAATATAGAAAATTTATTTCACGCCATACGGCTGTTTTTCCTTTTCACAGCACAAAGAAACGGACTGTTTGCAATCCACTCAGCTTCTGTTCTCTATCAGGGAAAAGCATGGCTGTTTTCCGGTCATTCCGGAATGGGAAAATCCACACATACTGCTCTGTGGCATGAGCTTTTTGACACACCGTACTTAAATGGAGACCTGAATCTTCTCGGATTGCATAAAGATCATATCATCGTCTATGGCATCCCCTGGTGCGGAACTTCCGAGATTTTTACTGCCGAAGCATATGAACTCGGAGGAATTGTCCTCCTTGGGCGCGACCTGCAGACAGATTATCTGGAAGAGTTAAATCCTTCGGAAAAAGTCCTCCGTGTCATGCAGCGCATGATCTCCCCTGCATGGACTGAACGCCAGCTTTCAGAAAATCTTTTCTTTGCCGGGGAAATCGCTGACCGCGTGCCGGTACTACATCTTCTCTGTACAAAGAATGCTTCTGCCGCCTGCGTGATGAAAAATGCCATTGATCAACTGGAGGAACTGCAATGAAAGAAAAAATACTCCTGATCTGGAAACACCTGAAACAAGGAACCCTGAAAAAAATGTGGAAACAGACATTATGGATCTATCAGTACGGCAGACGTTACTGGAAAGCCATGATCCTGTATACACTGCTTGGTCTGGTCGGAACAGGTGTCTCTCTGGTTTCCAGTCTGATTTCCAAAGATCTGGTGGATATTATTACCGGACACCAGACCGGGAAACTTGTAAGTACCTTTGCCGCAATGATCGGCTTCTCTGTCGCAAACATTCTGGTTTCGCAGGCATCCGGATATGCCTCTACTTTCATTAACCTGAAGGTGGACTCCGAAATCAAGAACGACATCTTTGCCAAAATGCTGGTAACTGACTGGGAATCCCTGACCGATTACCACACCGGAGATCTGGTGACACGCTGGAGTTCCGATGCCTCCAATATTTCAAGCGGAATCCTGAACTGGATTCCCAACCTGATCATTTATACTTTTCGTTTTATCAGTGCACTGGCAATCGTGCTTTATTATGACCCTACTTTCGCACTTTTTGCTCTGCTTGGAATTCCCTTCAGTGCTCTGCTTTCAAAGCCGCTGCTGAAACGAATGCGTGATAACAATCAGAGAAGTGCGGCTATGAATGCAAAGCTTTATGGATTTAACCAGGAAGCTTTCTCCAATATCCAGACGATCAAGGCTTTCGACCTGATTCACTTTTATACAGAGAAACTGAAATCTCTTCAGAAAGATTATATTAACATGAGACTGGACTTCCAGAAGATGTCCATTCTGACTTCTGTTCTCATGTCCATTATCGGATTTATCGTATCCTACAGCTGTTATGGATGGGGAATCTACCGTGTATGGAGCAATGCAATCAGTTACGGAACTATGACCATGTTTCTGTCTTTGTCCGGTACATTGACAAGTTCGGTAAATTCTCTGGTAAGTCTGATTCCGTCAGCCATCTCACTGACTATTTCGGCAGGAAGACTGATGGATATCGTGGAAATGCCGCAGGAGGACTACAGTCAGAATTCTGCTGTACGCAGCTTCGAAAAGCAACATAAGTCAGAAGGAATCGGTCTGAACATGCAGGATCTCAGTTATACCTATCATAATGGTACTGCTGTTTTCGCCAATGCTTCCATAGAGGCTTATCCTCATGAGATCGTGGCTCTGGTAGGACCTTCCGGTGAAGGTAAGACAACTATGCTGCGCCTGATCCTGTCTCTTCTGACACCGCAGGAGGGTTCTTCTCATATATGTGCCGGAGCAGATCATGAACACATGATTGATATGTCCCCTTCTACAAGGAAATTATTCTCCTATGTACCACAGGGAAATACAATGTTTTCGGGAACAATTGCAGAAAATATGCGAAATGTGAAACAGGATGCTACAGATGAAGAAATTATTGAAGCGCTGAAACTCGCCTGTGCATGGGATTTTGTGGAAAAACTCCCGGATGGAATTGAAAGCATCGTTAAGGAACGGGGCGGAGGTTTCTCCGAAGGTCAGGCACAGAGGCTCTCCATTGCCAGAGCATTACTGCGCAGATCACCGATCCTGCTGCTGGATGAGGCTACCTCCGCACTGGATGTAGCTACTGAGCGAAAAGTCCTGCGAAATATCATGCAGGATACCTACCCCAGAACCTGCATTGTAACCACACACAGGCCTACGGTTCTGAATATCTGTAACAGGGTTTATGCGATACGGGATAAGAAATGTGAGATACTAAATGACGTAGAAATTCATGAAATGATACAAACGTTTTAAAATCAATTTCAGGGATTGAGTTAAACACTCTAACTCAATCCCTTTTCTTGTCAGGTGGATATTCTCTTTAGTTCACAGAATAAGTAAATCCTGTCATCTGAAGATCATCAATACTTGCTCCATGATCTATATGCACTCCAATAGTCAGTGGATTTGTTGCTGTACTTGCAAATGTCAGTGTTGCAGTCTTACCTGACCAGGATTCCTGTACAGAAGCGTCATCTGTCTCAACCTGATCTATTGTGTCATTAAAAGTGATATTTAAAGTAATGGTTCCATTAATACCTGACCAGTCTGCCTGTGCCAGACCCTTGCCACCATTAGTTCCCCATTTGTCCCATACTCCAACATATGTTACATTTAATGTCCCCTGGGTTGCACCACTTGCTGCATAAACACCCTCTGCCATTCCTGCGTCAACAGTTACTACCGGCTTCTTATATGTTTTCATAATTAATTATCCTTTCCTGAAATATGACCTTTACATTGGTTTTATCTTTCTCTTTATCTTATCTATATCCCCTCAGAAAGTCAAGTACGCTTACACAAAACATACTGATTTTTTATTTTATTACGACAGGAAAACACTTTCTGTTGTCCTTTTGTTTTCTTAATGTTATAATACGCCTGTTCAGAACTTTATTTCTGAACAGGCGTATTATAACATTAAGAAGGACAGATACTATGAATAACACAACATCAGACCCGGTTAAAATCAACCTGGAGCAGCTTCTCCGGGAGGGAAATATTATCCGCATCAAGCCTCAGGGTTACAGCATGTACCCTCTCTTTATTCCCGGACGGGATGAAGCACTGATCCAACAGACAGACTACACAGACTGCCACAGGAATGATGTAGTCCTCTACAGGCGTGATCAGGGCATCCTCGTGCTTCACCGCATCTGCCGGATAACATCTGACGGCTTTTATATGGTGGGTGACAACCAATACGAAGTGGAAGGTCCTCTGCGTCAGGATCAGATTATCGGAAAACTGATTGCTGTAAATCGTAACAGCAGAGAATTTACTGTAGGAAATCCTTTCTACAAATTTGTTTCTTCCCTGTGGCTTTTTATGCTACCTGTTCGCCCCTTCTGTTTTAAACTGTCAGCATTTCTCAGAAAGCTTCATCACTCATGATCATCCATTTTTCATAGGAGAATTCCTTTTTTCTGCAAAGTCAGGACTACATTCCTTACATCTTCAAGAACCTCAGCAGGCTCTATCTCATACTCTTCTGCTACCAGTTGTGTCAGTTCATAAACATTCTCTGCCCGTTCCGCGTGCATATAAATAAAGCCTGCCGTTTCGCTCAATGAGATCACCTCATTGACTTCTTCTGTTCTTCTTCCTGACGGAAGTACGAGATATTCATCCTCCAGTCTCCTGACTACATAACCTTCTGTCTTTTTCATTTTCCCTTTTTCTCTTCCTTTTCCTTTATTTCCACGCAATAACATGATATACTTACTATTATTTATTACTGCCATTCAATCTCTGAACGGTACCAATTTTACGCACTTTCAGGAGATCCCTATGGAACGAATATACAATACCTATCTGAAAATAATAAAAAATATCTGCACCGGTTCTGATCATTCTGTTTCCGTACATCCGGAAGACCTTCCTGCTCTGGCAAAACTGGCGCAGGAACATTGTACTGTCCCATTTGTACTGCCATATCTCCGGTCTGCTTCTGTCTATCCTGCCATGAAGCAGCAGGTAAAAGGCATGATGCTGAATTATTATCAGATTGAGCATTTCACCCGGCTTACCGTCTCTCTTTTAAGAAAGAACAATATTGACTGTTATCTTCTGAAGGGTCTGAGTCTGGCTGACTGCTATCCGGTTCCTGAATATCGTAAGCTTGGAGATCTTGACCTGTATCTGGCTGATCCTTCTGACCTCACCAGAGCACAGGCAATTCTTGAAAGCAACGGATATATCTCTGAGGATGAACTCAGTGACCACCATGTAACCTACCGTTATATATTTCCCAAAACCGGGCGCCGTTTTCTCCTGGAGCTTCACTATCGTGTAGTTGGCCAATACCAGTACAGCCCCGCCAACAAACTTGTGGATTCTGTCTTCTCACCGGAATGTCTGAAGGCATCCACCCAGACAATCCACGGATATACTTACACAGTCCTGCCGCCTACAGAATATACTTTCTATATGATTCATCATATGCTGAAGCATTATCTGTACAGCGGATTCGGTATCCGCCTTCTCTGTGATTTTACCTTTTATCTGAAGCGTCATGAAAAAGAAATCAATTTCCGGCAGATTCATGAATGGTGCAGAGAATCCCGCATCATCCATCTGTACGAAATCATTCTGGAATGCTGCAGGAAATATCTGGGTCTTCCGGATTCTATAGACGCCCGGACACAGTACAATCCACATGACTGCCATGATTTCATAATACAGATTCTTAAAGACGGCGATATGGGAACCGATATTTCCCAGTCACTGGTTGGAAGCAGTTCGTATCAGAAGGTTAACTTCCTTACTTATTTCAAAGAAGGACACATCCAGATGAAGGTCCGCTTTCCAAAAGCCAGCCATTATCCAGTCCTCTGGCCTGCACTCTGGTGTATCACATTTATCTGTTTTATCCGCAACACTTACACAGTACGAAATACAACATTCCGCCAGACCCTTCACAGCTTTAAGAAAATCAATCAGAAGACAAAATTAATCCATATTTTTGAAAACAGTGACTTCTGACCAGGAGCCACTGTCTTTACTTTTTCCTTAGTCCAGTATCAGAAAGTCTTTCATCTACCCGGCAGGAAACCAAGATCTTTATTCCCACAGACATCAACAGATACCATCTCCATTTCATTCCCAACGAAAATGTCCGGATCATAATCTTCCACAATTTTTGCGTGATCTGCAGTTTTTTCCTTCTGTCTGCCAACTCTGTAAAAGCCTTTCTCCCCATCGGATTGCTTCCATATTTCTTAAGAACCTTTCTGACAGCCCACAGAGATTTTTTATGCTGCATATATTCCATTTTTCCGTCAAAAAATGCCGCAAAAATAAGCAAATATCCAATCAGTGAAGTATATTCTTTCGGATCCTTGTCTTTTTTCTCTATCCAGCTTTTCAGTTCATATACAAGTTTGAACCAGTTTTCTACAGAATCCGGACGATACTGCCAGGAAACTGACATATCATTTTTTCTGTAAATATACCCTATATCTTCCAGAAATGCATACTTCGCATCACAGATATAACATTGCATATTAAACAGTTTATCTTCTGCATAAGAAAGATCCGCAAAATAAATCTGATGATTTCTCAGGAACTCTCTTCTGTATAATTTCCCCCACGCATAAGAAAGTGTTCCTACTGAGAAAAATCCCTGAAATCTGAATTCTTCAGATGATGGACTACATAATGCAAATGATTGATGTTTAGTAGCCGGCAATATTTTATCTTTCCACAATCTTGCATAATTGCTGACAACAATATCCGCATCTGTCTGCTCTGCAAGATTTATATATTTACAGAATATCTCCTTATCAGGAAGATAATCATCTGCATCGGCAAACACAATGTAGTCACCCTTCGCAAGCTTCAGCCCTCTGTTTCTTGAAGCTCCTGGACCCTTTCCCGATCCTTCAATCATATGGATCTCCGGGTATTTTGCTTCATATTTCTGTATAATATCAGGACTTCTATCCTTTGATCCATTATCTATCAATATAATTTCCAGATTTTTATAACTCTGCTTTATAATACTGTCCAGAGTTTCTCTGATGTACTTTTCTGCATTGTATACGGGTATGATCACAGAAATCTTTTTCTGCTGTTTTTCCAAAGCTGTCATCTTTTATCTCCTATAAAAACTTTTTCTACAATTTTTTTCAGTAAATTCCATAATACTTTCCACTCTGCAGTTCTCTTGTAGGCAAACCACAATAAAATATTCGGCACAATCAGGCAGATTCCCAGTCTGCATACCAGAATCATAAATGCCTGTCCGGAAATAAATCTGCAAAAATATTCCGTTATTCCCCATACTGCAGCCATCACCCCCAGATATCCTGCATATTTTACAAAGAAACCGGTAACAGGCTTTTTCAGTCTGTATTTATAAATCACATAGGGTTCTACCCATACAGAAGTAAGTACTGTACTGCAGAATGTACCTGCAAATACTCCTGCCACACCAAAATATGTAACCAGCAGAATGGAAATTACCAGATTTAACACTGCTTCAGCTATCGCTTTGTACCGATCATTCCAGAACAGTCCCATAGATTCCTTAAAAATCAGCACTGCACGTCTCATCCCATTAATAAAAAAATTAATACACAGTATCAAAACAATTTCCTTTGGAAATAAATATTTTTTACCAAATGCCAGCTTCACAAAAGGATTCAGCAGTTCCAGCAAACAGACACCTGCAAAACCAAACAGCCAGTACCCTATAAAAAACAGACTGTCAAAAATCCGTCCTATCTTTTCGTTCTCTTCCGTCACACCAAGATTTCCCACACTTGCCGCAACTCCCAGCATTGCCTGCTCCAGAACCTGCCTGACTGATCCTATGATCAGATAATAATTGGAATAAATCCCTGCACTGATAATTCCCACAAAACTTGAGATCAGCAGATTATCTGTATTATTTACTACTACATTACCAATTTTATGCATCAGCATTGCCTTTACATTCCTTAAAATATCATGACGTTCTTCCTGTGGAAGCTGCTCCTTACACGGTTCTTTCAGATATGGGAACAGCCTGTCTGCCTTTCGGGACATACAGATATTTCCGATTATGGTACATACAACCGCAATAACAAGAAACAGGATAAAGTTTCGTGTCAAAAACAATACCATAATCTGAAGGATATCCTGCAGTACAAGAAAACCATTATGATACATCACCGTAATATAATTCATCTGATGGGCATCTACCAGTGTTTTTTTATAAATCAATAAATACGAAACAACGGAATTAAGCAGATACAGAAGATAAATTATAATCAGATGATTCACATCTGGACGATCCTTCATCAAAATATCCAGAAATGGTATCAGGCATAAGCCGGCAAGCAGAACAAAGCCCGCTGTTATCCTGTAGAAATTCCGAAACATCCGCATCAGGATCTGTTGTTTTTTTATATCTCTTCTGGCTATAGGAGCGTAAAGAGCATATGTGATTGCTGTTCCGACCCCAAGTTCTGACAAAGACAATATATTTAATATATCTGTAAACAAACCATTAATTCCTACATAACCTTCACTGAGAGTCCTGGTAAAAACAACTCTTGTAAAAAAACCCATAAAAATTGCCATTGTCTGTGCCAAAAAAGCTACTGTCGTATTCATAACAGAATATTCTGTCCTTGATTTCTGTTTCAATCTTCACTTATCCTTTCTTTTCGGTTATAATACATTATAGTCAATTCATAGTTATATGTATAGATATTTTTAAGGAGCAAATATTCATGAAAAAAAAATCATCAATCATCCTGCACAGTCTTTTTTTTGTTATCTGCTCGGTGCTGGCTGTATTATTTCTCTACCACATAATCTCCATCAGACGGCTAAATGTAAAATACACTCCTGCAATGACAGAAGAATCCTCCCTTGAACTGGACAACCCATATCGTGGTTTCTATCAGTTGAGCGGATACATTCTTTCAGATAATCAGAAGCCGGAGAAATCTGCTGCCTGGTGCAGAAAAAGTTGCGCTTCCAATCCATATCCTCTGATGCTTCTGGAGATTAATCTGAAAAATTACTCCAATACCAGCATAAGCACAAATGCCAAAAATCAGTTGGATAAAATACTGGAAGAATGTGTTCGGGCAAAAAAACAAGTTATCCTCCGTTTTCTGTATGACTGGGATGGACAGGCTCTGTCCACGGAACCATCTGACCTGCCTCAGATAAAGAATCATATTTCCCAGATTTCTTCTACTGTCAACAAATATGCAGACTGTGTTTATATTCTTCAGGGTACTCTGACAGGAAATACTGGAGAAATGAATCATTCCAATTACGGAGATATTAATCAGATAAGACAGATTATAGAAGAACTTAATCAGAATATTTCCTCTGATATTTTTCTGGCAGTCCGCACTCCTGGTCAGCTGCGTGGCATACTCCGCACCAGAACACCCCTGTCCAGTACAGATGCCGGCAATGGCAGCCTGCAGGCAAGACTCAGTCTTTTTAATGACGGCATGCTTGGTTCTGTTTATGATCTGGGTACTTACGATGATACCCCTTTACAGCCGGACAGTAATCTGGATGAGCAAGGCACACGAAGTGAGGAACTTCTTTTCCAGTACAAACTCTGCCAATATGTTCCTAATGGAGGTGAGGTTACAGTTGATAATGAATATAACGATCTGGACAATGCGATTGCCGACCTTTCACAGATGCATATATCTTACCTGAATTCCGAACACGATCCCGCAGTTCTGGATAAATGGAAGAATTCCACTTATACAGGATCACGGACAGACGTTTTTTCCGGATGTACAGGGTACGATTATATAAGTACACACCTTGGTTATCGGTATGTTATGAAAGAATCCTCTGTTGATTTTCACTCCGTCCTGAGTGACACAGCCTCTCTTTATATAACAATTGCAAACACAGGATTTTCTTCCGCATATACCAGATTCGATACTGTTCTGTTCCTCACTGATGAAAGTACCGGAAAATCAAAGAAAATAGAAACAAATATTGACAACCGTACCATAGCAGGCAATGACTGCTCCACATTTAAAACAGATCTGGATATCCGTTCCCTGAGAAAAGGAACTTACTCCATTTCACTGCGTATGGAAGATCCATACACAAAAAATTCTATCCACTTTGCCAATCAGGGGGCAGAAAACAGCAAGACAGTTCCTGTAGGTACTCTTATTCTTCACTAAGATAAATTTTTCCACAGTGCAGACTTCCCAGGTAAAGGGTGTCTGTACTGTTTTTATTTGCAAAATGAATGATCCGTCCATCTTTTTTTCTCTGAAGTTTCAAAGATACTCTGCCCTCCATTAATTTAATCACTGTTTTTCCACATATCCTGGTTCCTGCCTGGATTTTTCTCATATCCATGGATATCGGAACTTCTCTGGTCTCATTCCTGTTTTTCATTATCAGAAACAATTCTGTTTCCTGAAATACCCTTCCAAACCCGGTATTCTCAATTTCAAACATAAATTCTGCTCTTCCTCTTCGAATCGGTTTCAACTCCACAGTTCGCACTACAAGCCGATATCCCAGGTGTTCTCCTATATACTCATAGAGGCTGTATCCCTTCCATATTTTCAAATTATCAAATCCATCCCACGATATACTTTTCCATAAATCCAGTGCTTTCATATCATGGGTACTGTCCAAATAAGTAATATGCATCTTTTTTAACTCGTTGACTATGAACTTTGCCTCATACATTCTGTCGTTCTCAGTACAGGCTACTACTTCTCCACCACATGGCATATCTTCCGTAAGACAATTAACAAATTCCATTTCCTCTTTTCTTGTCCACGCCTGTGCCCAGCCTGCCGCCTCCCTGAGTTCAGTTCCAAAGGTTCCCAGATGAGTCATGGAACCCAGAATCCCATCATCAAATAATGCCAGATGCGCATATTTCTTTTGTCTGAATTCTTTTTCACTTCTCAAAGTTCTCCACTGCGCCGGAGTACGTACAGCAAGATATATCTCATCTCCCAAATACTGCCGCATACAGTTCCACATTCGATTGATACACTCTGGTGACAGATATCTGGAATCATGCATTTCTCCCCAGCTTCCGACAAGCATCCCCTGGAAGATGAATACCGAATGTTGCATATCCCGGAGCAAACCACCAATCTGCTGTAAATGCTCCAGCACCTGTTCAAAACTATCCGGCTCACATTCACGCCCTTTTCCTTCCCGATCATAAACCGGCCGCAGAATCACATCTTTTTTGTAATACATAAAAAAACTGAGAATGCTTCTGATATTATTCAGGGCATTCTCATCCAGTTGCATACTGCGATATATACTGATATCCAGCAATACCAGTGCAAGAAGTTCTCCATCTCTCAGACTCCATCTCAGTTCTTCTGGATTTATGGAATCCTGAACAACAAACGTATAGATTCCATACCATCCTCTGCCTGGATTTTCCAGACAGACATTACTCTCGATGAGTTCCACCTGTTGGAATACCCAGTTGTTTTTATTCATTATATTTTTCCAGCTCACGTATTTTATCCTCATCCATCTTAAGAATCTTTTCCCTGATCCACACAGTCAGAATAGAAACAGTCATCCTGAACATATAGACGATCGGTTTAAGGCCGGAATGCATACTGACACCGGCAGTTCTGACATGCATCACTGCCGGAATCTCTCTGACTCTGAATCCAAGCAGCAACATCTGCATAAGCATATTTGCATCTGGATATTTGTCATCAAAATTATTATATTTTGAATAAAAAAGAAAAGTTTTCCAGTTCAGTCCCTGAAGACCTGTAGTCGGATCTGTTATTTTTTTCCCTGTTCCAAGTTTCAGAATTGCACGAAACCATACAAATGCAATTTTCTTTGCCCATGAGACCGTATATTCAGAACTTCCTTCCATAAATCTTGAACCAAGGACAATATCCGGCAATTTCCCATTCTCATCCTCTTTCTGCAATTCCTTATAGATTTCCAGAAGGTTACATACGTCATGCTGACCGTCTGCATCCATTTGTATAACATAGCTGTATCCTTTGCGCACCGCATATTTATAACCAAGCTGCAGACCACTCCCATAACCCAGATTAAATACATTGGTAATCACCGTATGGTTTCTCTTTTTAGTCACATGATTTGTCTCATCCTGAGACGCATCATTCACGACCAGTATATCTGCAAACTGTGTAATCTCCGGCTGTTCCAGTTTTTCCAGAAGCGGTACAATGTTTTTTTCCTCATTATATGCCGGAATAATAATTAAAACTGCTTTTTTTGATTCTTTTCTGACGTTCTCTCTGTTATCCATAGATGCCTCTCTCTCTTCTTATACTATCTCAAACAGTTTCAAGATATCTCCCTGTTCATCGGATATCCGGACTGTAGCTTTTTTTCCATATTCTCTGCATTTCTCTTCATTTCCCAGCAGTTCAGCTATATTTCTGCTTATTTCCTCTGATGACAGCTGACACAATACACCATCTGTTCCATTCTCCACCTGCTCCCGGTTTCCGCTGCAGTTAGATACCAGGATCGTACAGCCCAGAACCTGAGCTTCCTGTATTGCAATACTTTTCCCCTCAAACCGGGTTGCATGCACATACAGATCACATTGTTTATAATATGGATAAGGATTCTCCTTCGCACCCAGCAACAGGAAATCTTCCTTCAGTCCAAGACTGTCTATTTTCTGCTGAAGCTTATTTCGTAATTCTCCCTCGCCCAGAATATACCAGCGTGCTTTTATCCCCTGATCCTTCAGAAGCTTCATTGCATCAATTGCCAATTCATATGCTTTCTGTGCAGTCAGCCTTCCCACTGTCAATATCCTCTTTCCACTGTATGCATCACTAAATCCGCCTGGAAGCTCTGCCTTTCTGCAGATTTCCTCCCTGTCGATCAGATTGTGAAATACCAGAGTTTTGTTTCTGCATTCTGGATACACATCATTAAACACCCTCTTTACTTCTCCGGATACCGTAAAAATCCTGTCAAAATCCAGATAACAATCTCGGTCCAGTTCTCTGGTGTAACCGGCGTATTTATAATCTACATGTAAAAATGTAAACTTCTTCTCTGCCGTAACATGATCATGGACAAAATATGTAGAACCGCCTTCCAGGTAAGCAACTGCCATGTCATAACTTTTGTTCAGCTTCATACCACTGTCCGACATGACACGCCATAAAAGCTTATCTGCATATATCTTTTTTCTGCCCAGCATAGCAACTGCATTCTTTATCAGATATGGTATATTTTTAAACAACGCCCCATGCGTAAACAGGCGCATAAAGACTTTTTTGTTCAATTTCTTCTTTCCCTCTGCTGAAAGAACTGATTCTGCCGTATAGTCCCTGTTCAGAATATTTACATAACCCGGTACCTGACTGATCAGTTCTCCCTGTTCCAGAAGCACGTACAGATCCACCTCATACCGGTCCGGGGTAAATCTTTTGAGCAGTTCCAGTAATGCCTTCTCTGCGCCTGCACCTCCAAGAGTATTAATTACAAACAGTACTTTTTTCATATTTTTATTTTTCTTTCTCTAATTTTTCCAGTTCTTTGATGATTTTCTCGTAATCATTGTTTAATAAAGAAACCTGCATGGCAAGCTCCTGATCTTTTCTTTTCAGGATAGAAACCTGCGTACTGATAAACCATAATCCCCACAGAACACCTGACACAATTATTATAGTCAGAATCAGTCCACGTGTACTGACATAACGCTTTATCTGAGATGGATTTAAAAGTGCACCTGAAAGAATCATTAATGCAGACAAAAACACCCATGCAAGACAAAATGGTTCTGTCATCTTTCTCTTTGCAAGTGACAGAATTGCCCTCACAACCATAAACACTCCTGATACGATCACAAATAACCTCAGTATATCTCCCACTTCCATTTTTTTCTTTCGTTCCTTTCTTACTATTCATATCTGTCAAATACTTTTGGTGACGGACAATCACCTTTTTTCTTCTTCAGCAGATGACCGTTACAAAATATATGGACATCCAGATGTTTCTCCATCCACCGAAGTCTTCCATAAGCCACTGTCCATCCGGCAAAGCTCCCGACAACAAGCCCCGCCCCATACCATATCTCTGTAAAATGAGAAGATATTATACTTCCCACCAGTGTGATAAGGCAAAACACCAGTCCCGTCAATACGCACCCCTTCATGTCATTAAAATAATACATGAAAATAATCTCCGCATACATCAGAAACAAGATAAAATATCCTGATGCCAGACAGGGATATATCCTCATTGTCATTCCTCCAAAACCAAGCTGCGGAAGAAAAATCATACAGATCAGAAAGATCACCAGCGTAATAATAAACTGCACTCTGGCAAGACTCATAAGCTCTTCGGAAAGAGCACGGAACATCCCCTTCTTTGTAATATCAATATCAGCTCCTCTTCCACCGATAACGGCTTCTGAGTATGCTTTATATCTGCCATGAAAATACATCTCAACTCTACTGATAAAGATAACACTTGCAGAGATATTTGTAAACATTGCAAGACAGGTTGCCATATCATATGTTGTCACACATACAAAAGATTTTACTACTATCATGTGAAGATCTGTTGTCCAGAAAACAAAATTGTGTACATAAAGTCCTAAAATGTAAAGAAAATTTGTAACCACCAACGGCCAATATTCCTTAAAATAGACCAGAACCTGTCTGTATTTTCCACTGTTTTCCTTAAAATAACTCCGGACTACCGACATTTCCAGACAGGCGATCAGCCAAAATCCAATTGTCAGCGAAAACAGCATTCCATATGTAATACCCCAATGAAATACTTTTACAAGCAGAAAAGATAAAAACACTGTCACTGTCATACCAACGGCAAAGAAGAATGATATTTTTTTGTAATCCTTACAGATAGACAGGTACAACATAGAATAGAACACAAGAACCAGGGCAATGTATCCGCAATAACCTGTAAAAACATAAATAATATCCACTTTTCCAACCAGATACTCCCGGATACAGAATGGAATTCCCACAAGAGCACTCAGTGAAATATTCAAAAGCATGCCCACATAATAGCACGGCAAAATATCTTCATATGTCTCTTCATAGATTACATCTGACATATATTTGGATAATACAGAGTTAAATGGAGACGCCGTAAGCAGGGAAAAAATAAATATATACAGAACCGTACAGGAAAACAGTTCTCTTGTAACATAACCTACTGAAGAGAAATCCAGAAAATACTCCATGATCATAAGCGCACCGATCACCAGCAGCATGGGGGCGATCGTAACGACCATACTGTATCCCGCGCCTATGATATCAGTAGTCAGCGTATTCTTTTTATAGATATTTGTAAGTTTTACACCTATTCCTGCCATATGTCCTCTCCATCCCGTAATTGTTTATCTTATGTTTGTTATCCCGATCTCAGTCACATTATGCTTTCATTTACATCATCTTTTCATGCACACTGATCTGAAAGGGTTCCTCTGTCCACGAAAGATTCTGTCTGTCTGAAAATCCTTTGTATATTTCTCTGTATACTTCCTTCATCTGATCAATCCTGTAAAGTGCATTTACACGTCTGTATCCTGCTTCTCCCATACGCCTTCTGTCTTTCTCATTTACAGACATGGTAACCATTGCATGGGCGATCTCTTCTATATTCATAATGTGTGTGAGGATTCCCGCTTCCCCAAATCCGTCATTATTTCCATAGATCAGTTCCCTGCAATTTCCCACATCTGTGGCAATTACAGGTTTGTGAGCCGCATAACTCTCAAGGATTGTCAAAGGCTGTCCTTCACTGATACTGGTAAGCAGTGTGAAATCCATCTTGCCCAGATAATCCTTTACATTAACCCTTCCTGTGAATTCCACATCCTGAACCCCAAGGGATTCTACCAGATCATAACATTCTTTTGCATATTTTTTATCTTCATCTGCCGGTCCCATAATCCAGAGCTTCATATTTTTTACTTTTTTTTTGGCAAAAGCAAATGCCTGTATCATGGTTTTAACATCTTTGATAGGAGTTACACGAAGTACAGCCCCGGCATTGATAAACTGCTTCTCTTCTTCTGTCTTGCCGGGAAGATCTGCAAGCGTCTGTGTATTGATCCCATTTGGTGTCACCCTGATCTTCTCAGGCGGACATCCCAATTCCATCTGCAGGTCCTTTGCATGGTCATACAGACAGGTTACCATATCTGCCTTTTCATATGCAAGAAGTGACATCTTCTTAAACTGTTCAATCCAGATATTCTTATATACTCCCCTTACCCAGGAAGCTTTGATCAGTTCTTCCTCCCTTTCTCTGGTATAAATCCCATGCTCGGAGATCAGTAATGAACTTCCATGAAAATGTTTTGCCATACTTCCAAGAATTCCAGAATAACCGGTGGCCACACAATGATACAAATCCGCCTTCGGTACATCCATTCTCAGTGCCCAGAACATCGGCAGATAAATGGAGCGCAGCGTCCAGAGGAAATCCGAGAAATTAATATTTGAATAATTACGGTCATAGCACTCCCTGGCAATCCTGAAGAAATCCTCTCCCATAAGAAAAGCATCTATAGAAAGATGCTTTCTGTGAAACAGGTCAAAAATCACACCCCAGTCTGTCCTCCGGTTCAGCACCATATTCAGCATTTCGTCATATTCTTTATGAGAGAGATGGACTTGCCTTAAAGATTTTCTTTTTCTGTTTCCGCTTTCCCATTCACAGTCATCCAGATATACTTCATAAACCTGTGTAAGGTTTTCCGGCAGCTCATAGACAAATTTCCCCCTGAAGGATCTGTTCGCCACAATTGCCAGCAATATAAATTCTACATTCGGAAAAGATCTGATCAGACTGTTGATCCAGCCGGAAACACCTCCGACCACATATGGGTAACAGCCCTCTGCCACAATACAAACTTTCATACTTTTCTGCTCATTTCCTCTCTGTCATAACAGCTATCTGTCATAATGAAGTCCTGATGTTTTTATCTGAATCTTCACAGTAGTATCCTGCGCCTGGATCAGATAAGTTCCATCTTCTATTTCCTTTTCTGTACCGCCTTCTATTTCTGCGATTTCTTCTCCATGCGTCCTGAGAAGAAACCAGCTTCCTTTCTCAGAAGTTTCCAACGTAATCTCATTCTCTGTTCTGGACTCTGAGAAATCCAGATTCAGAAAAGTTCTGATTCTAGTGTTGCTTTCTGAAAGAGTCATACTGTCAAAACCTGTAAAGTTTTTCCAATATGTAAGGATATTACTGGAAAAATGCTTCTGCATAATCTGCCATCTGTCAGTTTTCTGCTGCGGCCAGAAAATATCATGCATATTTAACATAACATTCGTATATGCCAGCGAACTCTGGATACTTCTCATCCGAATATCATCACTATAACTGTAATTCATCCCATCACTTGTCACAGACTGTAAAGTTACAGAATCCGTACAATAAGAAACCACCGGCTCTTTCTCTGTATATTCACATACCAGTGTACTTACATTTTTCAACAATTCAGTATTCATCAATCCTGTTATCGTATCCAAATCCCTTTCTTCCGCAAAAGCAGCTCCATGTTTATAACTGCTGTCCGATTTCTGAAAAAAGTCTGCATCCTGATCCAGTTTTTCCCGCAAAGAACCTGCATTTTTATACTCAAGAGAAAGTCCTACTTCCGCTTCCTGCTCTTTCATCTGCTTCAGGTAAAATATCATATCTTTTGTATCCGGCTCTATACCATCTTCATAATCTGCCTGTGGCTGCATAAAGCAGGTCATTTTCAGCTTTCCTTTTTCTACAATGGATACCAGCGATGGCCACATAATATCTCTGGTCATACCTGTCACAGACTGACTGTACAGTTTCATCATTTCTTCATCATTCTCATCTGCAAATGCCGGAAAATTGATCATTGAGAGATTCTGGGCATTTACTACCGGATAAATATAATACTCAGAAGCCTCTGTTATCATACCATTCAACAGTCCCAGTGCTGTGCTGTCCTTCATATAGTCTCCCACTATACAAAAAACACTTCCACCCTTGATTCCATTTCTCCACAAAATCGTAGGAAGATCTTCATTCTCCACCTGAGTTTTTTGTTTACTATGATCCAAAAGTCCGACCATATATGTTTTCGTACCGCTTCCTACCTGATACCATGGTATCTCCAGCTGCAGATCCTGACGTTCTTTCTCTTCTTTTTCCTTCGGAGTTTCATAGACTACTTCTCCGCCCAGCAGAAGACCTTCAAAAAGTTTCACACCTGTCAGTTTTGTTTTCTCAGACACAACCTTATAAATCCCCAGAAAATCCATCAGTTCCTGATTTTTTTCAATATTCTTTGGATTTTCCAGACATCCAAAAACAATGATCACACCTTTTTGTTCCAGTTTCTCTAATTTTCCCAGATTATCACCAAGTGCATATTTCTCTGATTCCAGTATCAGCATCCCCGGCAATGCCTTATCATTCTCCTGGTAATCCTCCAGATTTCTGCACTGTGCCATATCCCACTTTGCATAAATGCACCATCTGCTTACGGCTGTAGCCATATCCGATGAACTGTCTCCCACAAAAAGAACATAGCTTCTGTCTGTTGTTCTGACAGCCACAGGATCTATCTGTTTATTTTTCCAGACATTTTTACCATCTTTCTGCCTTGTCGTGAAATTTGAATTTACATCATATGTGTTCTGTCTGTCTCTGATAACCATAGAAAACTGAAACAAAAACAAAAGAACAAACATCATGATTGTAATACTAAAAAAATTTCTTTTGGAAACCATTATATTAATTTTTATCCTCCTGTGTCCGGAACTGATTATAACCGTAATCTATTGCAAAATTATACTGATGATACATATTTTGTGGCATCACATAACACACAAAATCTTCTGATTCATAATATACCTTCATATCATTGGGATATCTCTCCTTAAATGCCTGTGCCCAGTAATACATCCGGGACATCAGAATCCATCTTCCCTCCCCCTGATACATAGTTATTCCACCTGAATTTGGTAATGACTGGCTGGCTGCCTTTTTCGAAATGGACTGACCACTGCCTGAGTAAAGTACCGCATAATTCAGTGGGATTTTTTCTATAAAGAAGTATACATTCTTTGTCGGAATAATCAATTTAGTGTCTTTATTCATATACTCCATATTTCGAAGGAAGGTAATTGTCTCGTAATGCCAGCCATGATCAAGCCCCATCTGTGTCTCATCATTTGCTGATACAATCGTCCATGTCTTGTCTTTATTTTCTTTAATAATATTCGACAGACACGTCAATGCTCCATTAGATACATAATCTGAACCAAATCCCGGCATTTTGATCATTCCCTGATGGAGCATACTCCCAACAATGAACACAGTCAAGATAAAAGATAACACATTTCGCGGAATTGTAAATAAACGATGCATAAAAATCAGATAAAGAATTCCATCCATCAGAACTGTCAGCGTTAATATCAGAAGATACACATAATAAATACTACATCTGGCAGGATCCATCAGCATCGGAAGTCCGAGCCCTGATGCACAGAGCAGCAATGTGAGAATTCCCATACCGAATCCTGCTGACATAAGCATCTCACCATAAGTAGTCTTTCGCAGGATAATAAATATCAGACCAAGCAGAATGACAACTGCAATTCCGATAAGTACCGCATATGCACACCATTGTTCCGGCAAGTTTATGATAAATTCCCCGATACGCTGAGCCATCATATTCCAGGTGTTTTTTATTTTCTCCGGAATTTCTCTGACTTTATCTGCAAAAGTGGATTCAGGAGTTTCCGTCATATTTGTCTGCATTGATTTCGCATTATTACTTTTAATATTATTCTTCGAGTTTTCATTCAGACGCGCTGCCATCTCTTCCATGGTTATATCCTGGATTGTATTATCCTCTGAAGAAGCTTCTTCATCCTCAGTATCTGATTTGCCACCATTGATGACGCTTAATCCCCAGCCAAGTGAGCCCTGCAGAGGTGTTCCTCCTGCAAATGCAATCCCCATAGGAAGCACAGCCAGAAATACACTGATAATACCAGTCATCATAATTCGTTTAAAATACTCTTTATTCAGGAAGCGCGGACAAAAACCGACAGCAATTCCAATACAGCAAAGCCCTGCAATCATAGTTCCATAAAAATGAATCGCCAGAGTCAGCGCAAAAGCCAGCGCAAAGCATCCTGAGAGCAGCTTTGTTTCTCTGGTTTTCAGTTTCTCCTTCTCTGTCTGAAAAAAACTGATCAGGAAGTAAACAGACGGAATCACAAAAATCATTCCGAATTCCTGTGGCAGTGATGCCCCAAAACGACTATATGTCTGTTTTGCCCAGAGATTTCCCAATATATATACAAGCACTCCTGCATATGGCAGATACAATGATCTGCATAACAATTTCATCACAGCAAGAAGTACCATATGAATAAAGAATACCTGTACAAGATAGAACACACACAGAATCGCATACGTATCAACCCTGAAAACTGTATGAAGATAATATATCATACAGTGAAATCCAAACGGATATACACCATCGGAAAAAAGATTTCCTCTGACCATCTCATTAATCCAGTTCAAATGTACCGGTATATCTGAAGCACAATATCCATAAGTGAGCAACAGGTTTCTTCCATAAATCCAGAACAAAGCTATAATAACTGCCCCTACCAGAATCCACTGAAGCGTATTACAGATTACTTTGTAATAAAACAGACGGACTGAGCGTTTTAATACTGCCTTAATCCTGTTACAGACTCTGTATAAAGCCCCCCTCATTCCCATACTTCCCTGAAGTATTTTCTTACAGATAATTCCTGTCTTTATGCAGAGTTCTCTTAGAGAAACCCTGTTCACCCTGCTCCAGATCAGAATCCCTGGTACAGCAGTAAACAATACAAGTGCCCAGAAACCTGAAATATGCAAAAGCTGGACTGCAAACACAATATTTATAATATAAAAATTTCCAAATGTATAACACATCAGAAACTGCTCTGACAGTCCTCTGCCTGCCAGTATCCGACGAAACATAATCGCAGGTAACAAAACTGTTAAACCTGTATAAGCAGCAAATATACCTGCAAATCTTAATATAACCAGAGTTGTCATTGACATATCTGTTCATCCTTTTACTCTACATAAATGTTCTGATCAGTTCAAGGGTTTCATTATCAATCGCAATATCCGAATCTCGAAGTTCCTGCATAACCTGAAAGAACTTCTCTTTCTTTCCACATGAGAAATAGAGTTTCATCTGACAGGTATAGCTGGACAAAACTCCCGGATATTGTTCCATTGCCCGATCACACCACAGTGTGCATTTCTCATAATCCTTTACTTCCAACAGGCGCTGGCAGACCTTTTCATAGACAGTACTGCTGATTTTTATCTTATCAAGTTCCCAGGCTTTTTGCAACACCTCCTGCATCCTCTCTGCCATGGAACGCTGTTCCAGATTTGTAAGTACCTGCTGTTCCAGAATCGGATTCATATATTCAACAAATTTTATACAATTTTCCACCTGCTGTTCATTTTCTTCCTGGCATAAAAGATAATCTGTCTGTACTTTACTTCGAAAATCATTCAATACATCCTGAAGAACAGATGCTGCATAATGGGCAGTCTCTGAATCCTCGCTGTTTAATGCCAGATTAATCGCCGCAAGAGAATTGCGGTAATCTCCTCTGATCACATTCAGCATCAAAGTACGAAGGTTCTTCTTATCTGTAACTTCCAGGGCTTCTTCCAAAGAGACCATATTTCTCTCCATTTCCTCATCAGGACGGAGGAAATTCTCTTTCCTGTCTTTGCTAAATACAACGTCCGACAAATCCATACCCTGGGAAGAAAATAACTTAAAAAGCAGGAATGACAGGAATACAAACGCAGGACCTGTCACCGGACATAAAAGCATCATAACTGCCTTCATCCATACACTTCCGATTTTTTCTTTTCTGCGGATATAATTCCAGATCAGATAGAACACAACCACGATCAGATTTATGATCAGCAGGAAAATAAACAGCTTCATTCTCTGTGACATACTGACATCATCTCCACGTATTCTGTTTTATAGCCATTCTTCTCAAATCTGTCCTGTACAATAACAGCACCCTCTCTGGTTGTGTTGGTAAGCAGGACATACAGATTTCCATCAGGCAGCATTCCCATGTAATCACTGTCCCTCATATATCCGGACATCTGCTCATCCGTTTTTTGATATTCCGAGTTCTGAACATCTACTTTAATTAATACACATTCTACAAGATTTTTCAGTTTTGCCTTCATATATGCCTGAACCAGGGACTCAAATGCTTCCGGTTCCAGGATTCTGGAATTCTGGCTATAACGCTTCTCTTCCAGTGCCTGCATATATCTCTGTGCCCTGAGGACTGCATTCTGAATCAGATAGCTGACGACTGTAAGAAAATTGGCTTGTCCAAGGGTCATTTTTTCCCAGCTTAATCCCCACATCATAACGATCATCTGTACCTCTTCACCTTCGTAGATTCCTCTTGCCATAAGTGGATACTGCTCATCCATTTTCTTATTAATATATACCTTCTGCTCTTTTAATGCATCATAAATGTCCGTCATCTCCCTGTAACGGATTGAATTTCCAAGACTTCTCGCCTTTTGGGAACTTGCAGAAAAGATACGGGCATAATCTTTACTGACCACATTATAGAGGGCTACATCCTTTGTCTTCATAAGTTTTCCCAGCATTTCCACTGCATAGAAAATAACCTCATCCGGCATACGCTGTTCCAGTCCTGCTGTAATGCTGTAAATTTTACCGATACTGTCCTTATGGTCGATTAGCTGCTGCTCCATGACCTCTTTTACACGGACATTACTTTCATTGATATCCCGGATATCCACAATCTGTCTGTGCAAATGTTCTTCCAGTTCCTGACTCTCCAGGCGCATGATACGTATCTGGTCTCTCATATATCCTACTACAAGCCCCAGGATAAAAAGCTGTGCGATCCAGACATAAGTGTTATAATCTATCAGTACCTCAAAGCTACTTCTGGTATACATCTGCCGGAACATATAACCTGCAACTGCCAATATTGCAGAAAACGTCGCCTGCTGCTGCCCATATACAATTGCAAATAGCAGCACATACAAAAGAAACGGATCCAGATTTGCAAAATATTCACTGCCCACAGTCCTGTTATTCATCATGAAAAACGGAACAAAACATACCAGATTCTCGAAAAACGGAAAAAGTGTCCTGATCAGCCATTTCCATTTTTCATAAAGCATTTTCCACCATGAAAGCTTTAAGTCATCCCCCTTCAGGAAAACTGATTCATGTTTCTTCATATAAGAAACCATGTCTTTTATATTCTTCTCAAGATTACCAAATGCATGAACTCCAAATTCTCTTTCAAAACGATTGCCCGACAAAACACATCTTCCATTACTGTCGGAAAAAGCGACAATATTCGATTCGATTTCCATAGCTTTCTGAATCATAGCTGCAAGTTTTACTTCACTTACTACATCATTAGAAGATAAATTATAAAGACTATATTTGTGGTTGCTGGTTTTTATAAACTGGTAAATATACTCTACTGCATCATTTTCATAGAGAAGTGAAAATGTATGGTCTGCTTTTGCCTTAATATGCCCGTCACACATGCAGTTCAGACACATATCTGCACAAATATTATTTACGTCTTTTCTCTCTTTCGGAATATTGTAGAGATGATCCAGACGCAAAGTTATAATATCCAGACTTCTGTTGATTCTGAAATTATCGCAGATCTCTTCTGCCTGTGACAGTGCATCCGCTCTGATTCCCACTCCGGAAAAGGGTTCTTCTTCCTTTATATCTTCCGTGTAGTTTCCATTATAAATTTCATCTGAAGAAAGAAAAATCAATCTTTTTTTGTTTTTTACTGAATAAGCAACCAGAATATTGACAAGATGAGAAATAAAAAGAACTATCTCTCTTTCCTCCCCATTCCAACGGTAATTTGTATCAAACGCACCCATAAGAATTGTTACATCTGCATTTACACTTTCCAGAATATCATTCAGATTCTCGCAATCATAAGAAAACTCGTATTTTTCAAATACTCTTTCATATTTATTATGTCTATATTTATCTCCCGTCAGCAGAAAAATTCTGTGTCCCTCTTTTCTTAATTTCAGAATCATACTGTTTATCAGGCTGCAGGAGCCTCCGACCAGCAGAATATTCATTTTTATACCTTTCTTATCTTAATTTTGTAACTCAAGTATCTCTCAGATACTATTTTCAAAAGATGATTTTTCCGAAAAAACCTGTTCAAAAGCCTGATTAATTTCTTTTTTTACTTTCTCAAAATCAATCTCATGATTACTGTCGTTAATACAGATTATTTTCTTTTTCTGTCTGAGAATACTTCGCACTAATCTGTCATTCGTCTGCTCTGCATCATAATATCCGCATATTTTCTGTACATTCTCCGGAACAAATTCTCCACTCAGTTTCTGATATTCCCGCAATACATACTGGCTCACATCTTCCCTATGTCTGAACGGATGACTGCATACATCAGACAATAATTCCGGTTCCAGCTCCCATAATTTCTGATAAGTACTTTTCTTAAGAGGAGACGGTCCATGTACCGTATAAAACCCTGTAAATCGTTGAAAAGCCAGTTCTAATACATTGTACAGAAAATACATCGGAGGATATCCTATATGAAAATATGCCCATGGCTGCTTCTTTATATTACTGCGTTTATCAAAATACTTCGCCAGCAACATTGTATTATTTAAGTAAATGTATGGCATTGTCGGATCATCCACATTTGCTACATCCGGCTGAAGTGCTAACATATCTATCGGTTTTTCATCTAAAAAAAATCTTCCATATAAACGGGTTTTAACAGAAACATATCATCATTAAAATAGACAAACTGTTCTGTTAACCCTGGAATTCGATGGAAATTCCATTCAATCGTATGTGAATTAAATGTAGGGAGAAATTTTTGAGGGATAAAATCTTCATGGCAGACAATATTCAATTTCGGATGTTTTGTATTCAGCCATTGAGGAATATGTCCCCATGTGACAAAATGAACCTTTCTCACCCATGGCGCATATTTCTCCATCCCGCGAAACCAGTACCGGAGATTATCCCAATCTCTGTACCGTTCTTTTCTATCATCCGCATTTACAGATATATCCATATCTGTGTGTCCCAGCCTTGCAGCCTTTTCTCTCTTCCATTCCAGGTCATTTCCATCTACCCAGGTAATAACAAAATCTATATCCTGCGTGTTCTTATCTACTTTTCTCATGTATTATTCCCCACATATCACTTTGTAAGCATAAGTATACCATATCTGTTTAGCTTATTACAAATAAAAAAATGCTGTTCTATGAGGCTCTTATACTCACAGAAACAGCATTCCCATCATTGATGCATTTTCTATTTTACGAGAAACTCTTTAATATATCCATGTCAATCCAATCGCTTATGAGCAATAAAGCAGGGATTTATCTCTGCTTTCCCATATTCTTCTCTATTGCTTCCGGCACTCTAATCAAGCCAAATCGCCATAGTATCGGATAAATATATGAAACTCCTCTAATATCTCCAAGTGCCTTCGGTTTCTTCACTTCTTCCGAAATCCTCTTACTATTTTCAAATGCCAGCACCACACTACTCCAGGCAAGGCTCTTACTTTTCTCTCTACGATCTATCAGCAGCTCTCTGTTATACTCTCCGTTTTTACCAACTTTTAATTTATATCGAAACGGTAATCCTGTCGCCGTTTTAAATGAATAATCCTGAAATGCAATAACAGCTTGCCACAAATTTTCCTCTGATGGTATTTCCTGTAGAAGCCGAATCTGCTCTTGTCTATTCTTATATGTCCGGCATCGCTCCGCATTTAAACTTATCTCTGCTGCATTATAAATTCCCTTTGTGTAGGGCAAATAGGAATGTACCGATGCTCTGGAAAGACCTGTGAGTTTCATAATCTCTGGAATCTTTTTTCCTGACTGGTGCAGAGCATTAATTTCTGTACATATATCTGATGTGAATACATCTGCAGTAATAAGTAGCTTACGGAGTTTAAGCAGACTAATATTTAACTCATCAGCCAGTGATCTTAAGGAATCTGCTTCTTCATAGGCATCCCTTAACTCTTGAAGAAAATTGTTAAATTGAAGTTCTGGATTATATTCTGGTTTCTTTTTCGGTCTTCCTGCCATTTTCTAACTCCTATTTCCATGTGAATCCAATCATATTACACCTAAAACAGTGGATTCCCTGCTATTCCCTCTTCGCGCTCTTTCGGCAAAATAAAATTTTTTTCAAATAAACTTGGAGTATATGTATCTTCCGGGATATGCTCCAGACAGGCTTTGCGGATACGTCGTAAACGATAATAGTAATTCGATTTGGAGATGCCCTTGGTATCGCACCATTGTTCTACCGTCATATCGGAAGGACGGTTCTGGCATTCTTTGACCAACTGGGCCCATTGCTGCAAACGATAGTCAGCAGCAACTGCTGTAGTAATAGAACTCATAGGAAATGCCTCCTAACCAGTCCTAAAAGTTGAGTACTGAACTTTTAAGACGTTTAATAATCATAGGACTATTATGGCACTGGTTGGAGGCAAAATCCAGATACGGACTATCTACCACTTACTTTAGGATACTCATGGTTTATCGTGTACTCCAGGTATTTTAATTCTCACGTTATCAGTGTAAAGGGATCTGACCCTATGTATGCATCAGAAAACATATCCCAAATTTTCCAACGCATGCTTTGCATGAAGCACATTTTGATATAACAGATTATCTTTATTCTCAAAAATAACACTGCATATTTCTTCCGCTTTGATTATACATTTCTTTGCCTCATCATTTCTATTAAAATTCAAATAATCTTCTGTCAATGCCAGATATGTTATTGCCATATCCTTACTATAGATACCCAAAAATCGTTTTCTCAAACCATACGCTTTTTCATCATATACCAATGCCTGTTGAAAATCATCCTCAGCTGCATATACTATTGCTAAATTACTGTAAAAAGTTGCTAAATATGATTCATTATTTTTATATTCCTTTTCAAATTGTTCTTTGAATTTATTCATAAGAGACATGGCAGAATCCATCTTTTTAGCCTCTATTAATCCACTCGTATAATTAAGAATTGCTGTCATAAAATCCCTTTCGGTAATTCTCAAGTCACATATTTTATTAAAATATTGCCTTGCACTTTCTATTTCACCAAAATAACTTTTCGTCATGATATGTAAATTATAAATATCAAATAATTCATCCTCACTAAGCTGAACCTTATCTATCATTTTATCTATTGACTTTAAATAGGAAACAGCTTCTTTTCCATTACATGCATGAAAATACGAATATGCTATAGACAAATTAATTAGCAAAAGAATTTTTTCATCCTTATTCTCTTCTAATTCACATAATTCACGTGTATATTTTAAGATCGTAATAGCTTCTTTATATTCAGAAAATTCAATACATATTTGATAATACTCATCGATTACGTCTAATATCTTTTTATAATCCACTTCAATAAAATAATCTATAATCTTTTTTGCAATCTGCTTCTTGACTAATCGTTTACTATATTCGTCATTACAATGCCAAAATTTATTACTCGAAATATTATCTATCAACTCTTCAAAATTCGAAATATTAATTACTTCTTGTTGAATTATACTCTCTTTTATTAACGGATGCATTTTATAACCTTCTTCTGATTTATCAATCCATCCTCTATTAATGAGTGCAATCAACTTGTCTTTTTTTATTCCTGCCCACTCTCTATATTGAAACGGAACATATAAATTCGGGGTTAAAGCGAATTTTTCTAATACTTCTTGTTCTTCTACTGTCATTTTTTGTAATGCGTACAAATGCTTTAATCGATTTATCAAACTATCTGTTTTCCGGTCATAACTTGAATAAATCTCATCTTCACTTATCGATAATCCCGTACTCACTATTTCTTTTATATAATCATTTAATGGCATCTCTGCATAACGTGCTGTTTTTGCAATAAGTTCAATAAAAAGTATGTTTTGCTCTATATATTCTATAAGATTTTTAAAAACATCCTCTTCAATATTGCAAGGCGCATTATAATACATCTCAAAAATCTTTCTACACTCTTCTATAGACTTGTTTTCGATACGATATCCCTTAAACTTCTCTATAAATGGAAGTCTTGATGTGATAATAAAATCGACACAGCCCTCTAGCTTATGCATGTATTCATCATCCTGAATCTGTTCATCCACATTATCTAGAAAAATAGTGGTATTCTTATCCTGTTGTCTTAAAAAATCACAGATTAGTTCAATCCGCTTTTCTCTTTCGATATTTTCATAAATAGTCAATGAGTTAAGCAAACTATCAATTAAACTATTTTCATAATTTACCCAGGCTAAATGGCAATAATCATCTTTTATTAATTCAAACAACAATATTGCAAGTGATGTTTTTCCATAACCACCTTCACCGTATATTAAAATATTATTGCCTGCTTCTAACTCATCTTTTAAAAAATTCACTTCATTGTTTCGAAACATGCAATTTTTTGCGCTATGAGGTCTATTGGATATATATTTAGGAAATGATTTCTGAAAATATTTATCACACAGACCTTTATCACGCAATCGGTCTATAATCTCTTTCCCACACACCAACTCTAGCTCAAGTGAATCAACTTTATGTTCCTTTTTCCATTCTTCCCATTTTATATGTTCATCCAAAGAAAGTTCTGCCGGTAGACACAATATCCACTTATTCATCTGATAATCTGGATTTTCAATTGCTCTATTGTACGAATCAGTAATTTGTTGCCATTGGCTGCTTCTCAATCCTGCATCAAAATACTTGCATTGATATACATCTATTTTCTCCTGACCTATATTCCCAACAAAAACATCGATTCCACCATCACCTTGGGCTAATCGTACACCTTTTACATTCCTACTTGGATTTTCCTTTCGCAATAGCTCTTCCATCAAATCCTCAAAGCAAAATCTCGCACCATTTATACCACCATGATATCGTTTAAACGTGTCCCAATCATATACTGCACTCAAACTTCATTTTCCTTCCTATTCTGACAAGCCTAAATCATTGATTTTACTGGCTTTGACGATTTTTATTTACCTCAAAATCAGTACATTTTTTAGCGGAAAATTTTACAAATTTTTGAATTGTAAGGGGGCTGCCCCCTTTTAATGATGTAGATATCATAACAAAAAAATGTTATTTTATACTACGTCGCGTTTTGAAACGCTTACACAATTTCCCATAATATTTCTTATATTACAATACTCTGTTCACTAATAGGTTTTGCCTTATCTTTAACAGATGTATCATACTCTTGTCCAGTGACCTCAGATTTTGTATATCTTTCAGTAAAAAGATCTATGATATTTTCGACATCAGAGAAATTTCTTAAACGCACTTGGTTTTGCTGTATTTCAAATACATTTTTCCAACGATCCACCGTTTGCAATTTTTCCAGAAGTTTTTCTTTACTCATTGTAGCAACCGGGAACTTATGTATTTGCATCATTTTTTTTGCATATTTCTTATTAGGTCTCTGGACATATTCCCTCAATTTGCCGTCATTACTAATCAACCCAACTATCGTAATTGATGATACAGCACGTGTTGCCGATGCTCGAAGAAATTTTTCCAATCCTAAATGACGTTCCATGAATTTAATTTCATCTGTTATTATTTCTTCACCTAAAATCAATAAATCTATCTTCTTGGTAATAATAAACATCTGATTCTTCATCTCTCTAAAAACATCCGAACAATCCAAAGATTTTGTAATAAACTGAAAATGTCTTTTCTGCTTGTTCGGAATAGAAGCTGGTTGTATTTTTTGATATGCCCATAATTGTTTCAGCTCTCCATTTCTCTGAAAAGAAAATCTAAACAAAATTGCATCTGCATTATCCTTATCTGAAAGCTTAAAATTTTCAAGTTGACTTTCCTGAATATTCAAAAAACTAAATGGATGATAAGTATCGTCTTGTTTTATCACATAGAAGCAATTTTGCTCATTCGCTAAATCATCTCCATTAGCATACTCGCTATCATCTGCCAAAAATTTACTTTTAACTGTTTCTTTAATACTTTCTCTAATTCTTATCTTAAATCCATCCGTTTCATTCGGATCACCTTCATCCAAAACAAAACGCTTTAGTAATTGCTCGCCTTCTTTCATGGCAATGTATATTTCAAATCCAAACTGCTCATTAAAAATCTCTTTTATCGCTGCTATAATTCTTTGTTTAGGCATTCTCTATCCATCCTTTATCATCTGTCTTCATACACAAGAAATACGTTATCAGATATTTTTTGTCTTTTTATGCTATGCCCTACATTGATTGTCCCCCTTGTAATTCCAATACATTCTTTTCCATTATATTCAGTTAACTGTGTTGTTTCAAATTCAAAAGAAAAAACTTCATAACCTAACACTGTCAATACTGGATTTTGATAATACAAATTTGTTTTCCACATTAATGAAAACAACATCGCCATCAAAATTCCAAATACAACAAGTCCCTTCCAAGTGTCTAAATCATCCATTGCCATCGGCAGGACATATGTCATAAAAAAAGTTACTCCAGAATCCGATATCTTTTCAATATCAATGAGCGATTCCCCAGCACTAACAAAATTTGCCCTCTGAGATTTTTCAAAACCTCGTATACTATATACTGAATAAATAATCCATAGTAAGCAAAAAAGTTCTAATAATAACGTAACAAATGCTGAGTGAGTTATTGCTCTTGTAAAAGCCCAAATCGGATTTCTTAAAATTATTTCAAAAAACTTCTTACATAAATGAACCAATCTAAAGTCAAAGTATTTTATCAATAAAATCAGAAACAATGGCGCAAATGACTGCATAATCAGGGCTCTTTTCATAACTGGATTATCCGTCATAAAATCACCTTCTTCCCAATTATTTTCACACTTCAGATACCCTAAAAGCACCTCCTGCTACTCACCATAAATAGTATATGATTATAAAAAATCACCTTTTCCTATCGTAGCTCTAATATATCACAAGCCTGCAAATAAGTCTGCCTTGTACATGTTCTTTTCTAAGAGTTCCTAGCTTATTAATATCTCCCCCTTACTTGTTATGGATGCATGAAACCCCATAAGAGAATCTACACCTATTATCTCCAGAAGGCTTATTCGTTAATAATCTGTCCATCAGATTCCACATCTTGATACCCCTCATTTGTTGGTCTACCACTTCCATTATATCCAGAATAAAATTTTCTACCTGATCCTAAATCAACACCCTTTTTTACATTTTCTGTATTATATATATTCCTATTAGCTTGCTGTTGAGCTGCATTTTTTATGCTATCAGACAAATTCATTTCTTCACCTCCTCTAATTTTTTTATTTTGAAATATCATTCTATATAATTTTAATCAATATAGTTCCCAATGCCAATAACAAAAAAGAAACTATCGTTATTGGTAAACAAAACTGATATTTTTTTGCTTTGCAATCATTCAATTTCGAATTTTCTAATATAATTGTTTTATAATGATCACATAGACCTTTTTCAACTGAATTTGCATCCTGTTTCAAAATATCTTCCAAATCTAGTTCTTCAATATCCACTTTACTGTAAGTCCGAATACTTATAGCACTCATCAATATTCCAAAAGCAATAGCCATCATCAAAATACTAACCAATATTAATATACATGCAATTGTTGCTGCTATTATAATGCCATTATTGTCACTAGATAAATACGTCTTTATATTTCCAAATGGAACAATTGGAATAAACACTGTTAGGATAGCAATTCCTATAGTTAAAAGTGTATTAATTTTATTTTCTATTACATTTTTTCTATCGCACTCTTTTGAATACTCATCAATAAATACTGGTAAAGCTACCCTTGCCCCTTCAAAGGCAATTTTTGTAATATTTTCTGTTCTAGTTATATTCCCTTTTTTATCTTTTGATTTCAATTCTGCATCTCCCTCTGCTAATATCCTAACAATACTAGCTAGATGTTATATGATAAAATTCAATTATATCCTATAAAAACTCAACGCCACTACTATATCCTTTTCTATTATATTATATCATAATTATTAATATAAATGAATCTCCTTCTATTATTTTCTTTAAAGGTACACGGTAAACCATGAGTACCCTAAACAAAAAAGGCACTGACTTCTCAGTGCTCTTTCTTATTCTTCATCTTGCATATACCTGCTTACCGAAAGAGCAGAGAGATAAAGCCAAAGGAACGGTTGCCCACGAGGCATTGGAACGAATAGCCGGGATTTATCACATGTATAATCAGCTTGCGGAACTCTCTGCCGAAGAAAAATACAGAAAACGTCAGCTTCTGGTAAAACTATTAGTAGAAGCTTTATTTTCGTGGCTGAAAAAAGTACGGGATGAAAAAATGGTTCCAGAAGGAGGAAAGACGATGAAGGGAGTAAACTACTACCTGAATCACGAAAAACAGTTCTGCGAATTTTTAAACCATGGAAATGTCCCACTGGATAATAATGCGACCGAATCTGCATTACGGAATTTCTGTATGCACAAACACACATGGAGATTGATAGATACAATAAATGGAGCAAAAGCCAGTGCCTTAGTTTACAGTATAGTAGAAACAGCAAAGGCAAACGGACTAAATCCATTTCGGTATCTGGAATTCCTGCTGACAGAAATGATGGAACATGAAGAAGATACGGATTACTGTTTTATAGATGATCTGTTACCGTAGTCAGACTCCATACCGGATATATGCAAGATGAAGAATAAAAAAAGCACTGAGAAGTCAGTGCCTTTTTTTGTTTCGGGTACTCATGGTTTACCGTGTACAAGAAAACAGATGCCCTTCTCCCAAAAAGAAATCTGCGTTATCTTGTAAAAAAGAAGAACAGGCGGCTTATATATAAGAAAAAAATGTGAAAGCCCGCCTGTTTTTTTCGTCCATAAAAAACTTTTAAAATTTCTACGTTATGCACAAAACTATACCGTATAATCTGGTGCCTTTTTCAATCGTTTCACCTGCTTTTTAGGGAGTGTAGTAAGACCTTCCATAAGCCATCGGAACTGTTGGGATGTAATGGAACGTACTTCTGATTCTGTTCTTGGCCATTGAAACTTCCCTGCTTCTAATCTTTTATAAAGCAGAAGATAACCGTCATTTTCCCATACCAGACCTTTGATACGGTCTGTTCTCCGTCCACAGAAAAGATAGAGGGTATCTGATTCGATGGCATCTTCTCCAAGATAAGAGCACACAGTATCTGCCAGACGGTCAATCCCTGAATTGAAATTACTTATCTTCTTACTTTTATCATCTATTCGTCTTAAAGTTTTGATTTTACAAAAGCAATAACATCATCATTCTTTTGCATTGTATTTAAATCTGCTTCCAGTTCTTCAAATAACATCCATGAATACTTAACCCCATTGATTTCAAAGATAGAATCTTTCATAGACTCTGGAATATCGGTTAATAATAATTTATATAGTTTATGGTTATAAATTTTATATCTATTATCACTAACAGAATACTTACAATGTTTTGCGTGAGCAACATATTTCGTAGTAATATTCATCTTCAGTAAATCACTTATATTTTTATCGACATTTTCCTTATTAGAATCAGTAGTTCTGAAATATGGAAATAACCAACACTTCCATCTCTCATCATACATCTGAAGAAATTTACCATCTGGGTTACTTACAGCTATCAAAGAGAACTCATGGATTGTGCCCGTCATAAACTCTACGATAAGTTCCATGAATTTTTTAAGATCTCCTTCGGATAAATTACCAATTTTTCGATCCATTCGCCATTCATCCATATTGATAATCCTGTCAATCCTAGCCCATGATTCAATTTTAAATCCCGCGTCTTTCCAATCATCAATTTTCACACAAAACGGATTATTTTTCTCTTTACTTGTAACCATCATTGCAAGTACCGCAATAGTATTGTCATCTATAACAATAGCTGGTCTATGCTTATCTTCATCAGAATCTTCGAATGGGAATTGTGTCCACCACACTTCTCCAATATTATATTTTCCCAATCTTTTTCTCCTCTTCCTTATAGATCTCATCCCATTGATTTTCCTTCATCCATTCATCCTGACTTGAAATATCTGAAGCATTTACAGCATTCTTATAAATTTTATCTTGATTTAATTTTAAAAACATTCTAAAATCATGAATATTTTTTATGTTTTCCATAAACGCTCCTTTCCAATCAATGTTGATTTATTCTCCTGAATATTAATAAACGCACACAATAATTATTTGTGTATTATAACACATAACTTTTATAACTACAATAATGAGAACTTCTTTACTACATGGGTTCAATTCGTCCCTGCTTAAATATCTCTGCCATCCCTTATTTCAAATCCTCAAATAACTCCTTCTGATACACCCCATCTTCTATCAGTTTTGCAAATGACTTCACTACATAGTCCTTATCCTCTTTATAAGTTACTCCGAACCACTTGTCATTCGTATCTAACACTTTTACGGAAACTCTGCCTGCCTGAAGAAGTTCGTCTATGTAGATTGGCAGTAAATATTCTG
>OLNI01000187.1_pt1 | contig 65888 bp, 60 predicted proteins | sample 1672921 | NCBI WGS metagenome assembly OLNI01 (sample SAMEA3136737, study PRJEB25190) | human gut metagenome | biome: human gut; feature: human-associated habitat; material: faeces | place: Austria | collected 2013 | reverse complement strand
GATATTTATATCATCAAAAGCATACTCGTTGAAGTAGGAATGAAACATAGAAGTTCATAACTTTTTATAAGTTTTCAGTAACGACAGATTATGGAAGCATACACTCTGGATTGGCAAAAAGGACAGCTTATTCAGGATAGGATGCAAGAAGCAAATTACAAGAGGATAAGTGATAAAAAAATAGATGATACTATGAAGGTTCAGATTATGAATCTGAAAGAATACGAACAGATTAAGGAATATATTCCACATAAGAAGAATCTTCTATACAGTATGAATCATGTCAGGTACTGTAAAGTAGATTCGTTTCATGATTGTGTACAGGGAATTATGCGGGTGCCAGATTTGAAAAATCATGAAATGTTCGTATTTGGCTTTTGCATGTATAAGCAGACTCTTTATTTTGTGGAGGAAACAAATCAGATTCAACTTCTTATGGAACATGTGAAGAATGATGTCTATAAAAACTGCAGACTTCATGAAGTTTTGCTTATGATCTTAAACTATCTGATTGATGATGATGTGTACAGAATGCAGAAGATTGAAGAACAACTGGAGAAAATCGAAGAAAATGTAATTGGACATGTCCAAAAACATCTGGATGAAAGAATTATGAAGTATCGGAAACATTTTTCGGAACTGATGGTTTCTTATGATCAGATGACCAATATGGGTGAGCATATGCAGCTTTATATGAACAGAAATGAAATCCAGGATGAAGAAATGGGTTGGGAGCGTTATGTTCATAGAACTGAGCGTTTGCATCAGTATGCCGCGGAGATGAAAGAGTATACTCAGCAGATCCGTGAAATTTATCAGACCCAGATTACCTTGCAGCAAAATAGAGTTATGAATTTTCTGACAGTAGTGACGACAATATTTATGCCATTGACATTGATTACCGGGTGGTATGGAATGAACTTTTATAATATGCAAGAACTTCACTGGCAATATGGATATATTTGTGTCATCATAATATCAATCGTAGTAATTATTGCGGAATGTATTTACTTTAAAAAGAAAAAAATGTTATAAAGCAGGAGGAGAACAGGAATGAGCAAGCCGCACAAGATAAAAATCGGACTTTTAGGACTGGGAACAGTTGGAAGTGGGGTATATAAGTTAATTGAAAAGCAAAAAGAGGAGTTTTGTAAAAAGGCAGGAGCAGATGTTGAGATTGTAAAGATTCTTGTACACAATATGGAGAAAAAGCGTGAAGGTGTGGATCCATCTCTTCTTACCGATAACTGGAGAGATATTATTGATAATGATGAGATTCAACTCGTAATTGAGGTGATGGGTGGAATTGAGCCGGCAAGAACCATGATCTTGGATGCTTTAAATGCAGGAAAAAATGTTGTGTCTGCTAATAAAGATCTGATTGCTGAGCACGGAAAAGAACTTCTGGATGCAGCAGAAGAGCATGGTGTGGATTTTCTGTTTGAGGCTGCAGTAGCCGGAGGAATCCCGATCATCCGTCCGTTAAAGCAATGCCTGGCGGCAAATGAGATTGATGAAGTCATTGGAATCATGAATGGTACAACGAACTATATCCTGACAAAGATGTTTGAAGACAATATGGATTTTGATGAAGCATTGGCAAAAGCGACAGAGCTTGGATATGCAGAGGCGGACCCGACAGCAGATGTTGAAGGATTAGATGCCGGACGTAAAGCAGCAATTCTGACTTCCATCGCATTTCATTCCAGAGTTGTGTTCAAGGATGTATATACAGAGGGAATTACAAAGATTTCTTCAAGAGACATAGCATATGCAAAAGAATTTGGCAATGTTATCAAATTACTTGGCGTGGCTCATAATACAGAAGATGGAATTGAAGTGGGGGTTTATCCGATGATGATTTCGCAGAATCACCCACTGGCATCTGTCAGAGATTCTTTCAATGCCGTATTTGTGCATGGAGATGCGGTTGGAGATGTAATGTTCTATGGACGTGGTGCTGGAGAGTTCCCGACTGCCAGTGCAGTTGTCGGAGATGTGATCGACGTAGTGCGTGACACGCAGTATCACTGTACCGGAAGAATCAGTTGTACCTGTTATCGGACAACACCAGTCAAGAATTTTAAGAATGTGAAAAATAAATTTTTCCTCCGTATGCAGGTGGAGAATAAACCTGGAGTTCTGGCTTCCATTGCCATGGTATTTGGTGTTCACAAGGTCAGCATTACAAAAGTCATGCAGAAGGAACAGTGCGAGAACGCTGATGTAGCTGAACTTGTTATTGTAACAGAGGCTGTCAAAGAAAGCCAGATGCTGGATTCTCTGGAGCATCTCAAAGATATGGAGACAATTCGCGAAGTCAGCAGTGTCATTCGTGAATATTAGTAGAAATATTGGAGGTTTAGGTTTGGAAGAAAGTGTAAAGGTCAATCCGCTTGCAACAGAGAAGGTCGAGCGGTTGATATTAAAATTCTCCATCCCGGCAATCATCAGTATGCTGGTCAGCTCGCTTTATAATATTGTAGATCAGATATTTATTGGACAAGGTGTAGGACTTCTTGGAAATGCAGCGACTAATATCGCATTTCCAATTACGATTATCTGTACTGCAACGGCATTGCTTCTTGGGATTGGAAGTGCTTCAAATTTTAATCTGTCCTCGGGGGCAGGAGAGCAGGAATGTGCGTGCAGGTATGCAGGGACAGGACTTGCAATGCTGATGCTTTGCGGTGTGACGATCGCGGTCATCGTATTATTGTTCTTAGATTCGCTGCTTCATGTATTCGGTGTTACAAAAGACGTCCTGCCTTATGCACAGGATTATACAGGGATTACAGCATTTGGCATTCCTTTTCTGATCCTGACGACAGGGGGGAATCATCTGATCCGTGCAGACAGAAGCCCGACTTATTCTATGACTTGTATGCTTACGGGGGCAATCATCAATACGATTCTGGATCCACTGTTTATTTTTGGATTCCATTGGGGAATTAAAGGAGCTGCATGGGCAACTGTAATCGGTCAGATCGTGTCTGGGTGTCTGGTAATTGTGTATTTTGTACGTTTTAAAAAGATGGGACTGACAGTGGAGATGCTAAAGCCCCGTGGAATGTATATCAAAGGCATTCTCAAACTTGGTATGGCTTCATGCATCAATCAGATAGCTATGGCAATCGTGCAGATCGTGTTAAATAATACATTGAGATATTATGGTTCTCTTTCTGTATATGGATCAGATATTCCACTGGCGTGTGTCGGTGTAATTGCAAAAGTCAATATGGTGTTTATGGCAATCTGTATCGGTCTTGCCCAGGGATGTCAGCCAATCTGGGGTTTTAATTATGGAGCAGGCAATTATGTGAGAGTCAGACACACATATAAGCAATCCATGCAGATAGCGCTTGTGGTCGGTGGTATCTGTTTTGTGTGCTTTCAAGTATTTCCAAGACAGATCGTCAGTATTTTCGGAAATGGAAGCGAAGAATATTTCCGGTTTGCAGAGAGGTATTTCCGCATTTATATGTTTATGACGTTTGTAAATGGAATCCACCCGGTCTGCTCGCAGTTTTTCACTGCAATCGGAAAAGCTACAAAGGGAGCAGTTGTGTCTCTGACGAGACAGATATTATTTCTTTTGCCACTCATTATTATATTCCCGATATTTATCGGAATTGATGGTGTAATGTATGCAGGTCCGATCGCGGACGGAACGGCAGCAGTAGTTGCAATTGTGCTTGCGAGAAGTGAGATAAAAAAGATGAGCTGATAAGTAAAGAGAAGGTTGTCAGGATCTGGGATTAAAAGAAAGGATAAGGCGTATGCAAAAGAAGAGAACGATAGGATTTATGTTCAAGCAGATAAATAATGTGTATGAGAAGGAATTTAATAACCGGCTGCGTACGCTTGGCATTACCGCATCACAGTGTGCAGTACTGGATTATCTGTTCGACTGTGAGAAAGAAGAAGTGACACAGAGGGACATTGAAAAAGGATTGAATCTCAGAAATCCTACCGTGACCGGTCTGCTGAAACGGCTGGACGAAAAGGGATATATCTTATCAGTTCCAAGTAATACGGATAAGCGCTGCAAGAACATTTACCTGACGGAGAAAGCTTACGATATCCAGAGACGCATGGAGAATCAGAGACGGAAGCTGGATAAGATGCTGACAATCGGAATGAATAAAAAAGAAATTGAGGCTTTGGAGAAGATGCTGAACAAAGTATTGTATAATATTGCAGAGCCGTAGGAAATATAAAAGGTATCATGTATGAAAATGCATGGTGCCTTTTTTGATAAAAGACAATCATTTAAAACAGTTGCATTACACTAACCTCTATGATATTATAAACATGCAAATGATAATCAAAATCAATTACGGATGAGGATATGCAATGTCAAAGGAAGTAGTGTCTTATATGTTATCTGGTATGGATAATATGAAAAGTTTGCAGGTTCAGTTAATTCTGCAGTGCGCGCCGTTTCTGAAAGGAATCAAGATTGCCTGTATTTTGAATATTACGGAAGAAAACAGTAGAGAGCTTTATGAAATCCTGGAAGGAACAGGGATCAAATTTAAAATTCTGACAAGAAATCATGGAAAATGTCTTGTATTTTTGTACCGGCGCGAGTCGTTTCTCAGATATTTGAAACGGACAGATGTCAGGGAATTTTTAGGTTCCTACGGATATGAGGACGTAGAACCGGAGAAGATGCTGGAACGTCTCTCGAAACGTGTCTGTCAGTATTCAGATGGAGAAATCTGTTTTCCGCATGAGATAGGAGCATTTTTAGATTATCCGATCGATGATGTAAAATGTTTCATTGAAAAAGACGGAAAAGACAGTCTGTTTTCCGGATACTGGAAAGTCTATAACAATCCAGGGAGAGCAAAAATGATTTTCTGGGCGTATGATAAGGCAAAGACCAGTGCGGTAAATGAATATCTGATTGGAAAGAGTATTCGAGATATTGCATATGTGGCAGCGTGTTAAATGATAGTTGATTAAATAGAACAGCAGGAGGATAGTAAATCATGAGTATTTCAGTAGTATATTGGAGCGGAACAGGTAACACACAGGCAATGGCAGAGGCAATTGGAGAAGGAATTGAAAGTGCAGGAGCACAGGCGAATGTAATCTCTGTAGATCAGGCAAGTGTAGATGCGCTGGCAGAAGAAGATGTGTTTGCCCTTGGCTGCTCTGCTATGGGAGCTGAGGAGTTAGAAGAGTCTGAGATGGAGCCATTTGTAGCTGAGCTTGAAGGAAAAGTAAGTGGAAAGAAGATTTTGTTATTCGGATCCTATGGTTGGGGAGACGGAGAATGGATGAGAAGCTGGGTAGAACGTATGACGGCAGCCGGAGCCAAGATGGCAGAACCAGAAGGCGTAATCGCAAATGAGACACCGGGAAGTGATGATTTGGATGCATGCAAGGCGGCAGGAGCAAAACTTGCTGATTAATATGGAACAGGATATAGCAGATCAGGAATGGAAGAAAGCAAGACATAAATTATGCTGAAATATTCGTGGTCTGTGGCATTGCTAAAAGGACAGGTGATAAAAATGAGTGTAGTAATCATTGGCGGCAATGAAAGAATGGAACAGCAGTACAAGCAGATCTGTAAAAAGCATAAATGTAAAGCAAAAGTATTCACGAGAATGTCCGGTAATCTGAAGACACAGATCGGACAGCCAGATCTGATCATCTTATTCACATCAACTGTGGCACATAAAATGGTACATTGTGCATTGAAAGAAGCAGAGCGTTACAATATCCGCGTGGAGCGTGCACATTCCAGTAGTGCAAGTGCATTGGAAAATGTACTTCAGGGCTGCTGCTAATAAGGATATGTTTTCACAAAATAAAAAGAGGAATGTAAAAAAATAACATTGCATTCCTCTTTTTTTTGTATGCAATTCATGGTACAATAATCAAATGGTTTGATGCTACAAAGCAATAAATGATAAGAATGCAGGAGGAAAGGCAAATGAGTTATGCCGATCAGGTATTTATAGATATGTGCCGCGACATCATCGACAATGGAACAGACACAAGAGGGGAAAAAGTGCGTCCGGTGTGGGAGGATAAAACACCGGCTTATACAGTAAAGAAATTCTGTGTGGTAAACCGGTATGATCTGTCTAAGGAATTTCCGGCACTGACACTTAGAAGAACTGCGATTAAGAGCTGTACAGATGAACTTTTATGGATATGGCAGAAGAAATCGAACAACATTCATGATCTGAACAGTCATATCTGGGACAGCTGGGCAGATGAAGATGGATCGATTGGAAAAGCCTATGGATACCAGATGTCCGTAAAACATCAGTACAAGGAGGGAATGTTCGATCAGGTAGACCGTGTGATCTATGATCTGAAGAACAATCCGTACAGCAGAAGGATCATGACGAATATTTATGTACATCAGGATCTTCATGAGATGAACCTGTACCCGTGTGCGTACAGTATGACATTTAATGTTACGAAAAAAGAAGGACATGAGAAGCTTTCGCTGAATGGAATGCTCAATCAGAGATCCAATGATGTACTCACTGCAAATAACTGGAATGTATGTCAGTATGCAGTGCTTCTTCATATGTTGGCACAGGTGTGTGATATGGAAGTCGGGGAACTGGTACATGTGATTGCAGATGCACATATTTATGACCGCCATATTCCGCTCGTGGAGGAATTAATAAAAAGAGAGCCGCTTCCGGCACCGAAGTTCTGGTTAAATCCGGAAGTGAAGAATTTCTATGATTTTACACCGGATGATGTGAAACTGATCGATTATGAGACGCATGAGCAGATTAAAAATATTCCGGTGGCAGTTTAAGATAAAAATAAAGTAATAAAAAACAGGGGGAAACCGGCATGAATTTGATTGTGGCAGTGGATAAGAATTGGGCAATTGGAATGGACAATAAGTTACTTGTAAGTATTCCGCAGGACATGAAGTTCTTCCGTGAGACGACAAAGGGGAAGGTCGTTGCCATGGGAAGAAAGACATTGGAAAGTTTTCCGGGCGGACAGCCTTTAAAGAACCGAGTCAATGTTGTTCTGACATCAGATAAAAAATACAATGTGAAAGGAACTGTTGTGGTCCACAGCATTGACGAAATGGTGGAAGAACTGAAAAAATATAACGATGAAGATATTTTTGTGATCGGGGGAGAGAGCATTTACAGACAGCTTCTGCCATACTGTAAGACGGCATATATTACAAAGATCGATCACGCTTACCAGGCGGATACATTTTTCCCGGATCTGGATCAGGACCCACAGTGGCAGATGACCAAGATCAGTGATGAGCAGACGTATTTTGATCTGGAGTATGTATTTACAATTTACGAGAGGGTATCATGAGAATTTTAAATGTAACAGCGCAGAAACCGAACAGCACCGGCAGTGGGATTTTTCTGTCGGAGCTTATGAAGGAATTTGCAAATAAGGGACACACACAGGCACTGGTAGCCGGTGTGTATCCTGAGGAGGAAACTCCGGTACCGGATCGGGTCACATTTTATCCGGTATATTTTGAACAGGGGAAACTGAACTTTCCGATTGTAGGAATGTCGGACGAGATGCCATATCCGAGTACCAGATACCGGGATATGACACCAAAGATGGAAGCGGCATTCAAAGAAAGTTTTTTGAAACAGCTGGATGAGGCAGTAAGAGATTTGAATCCGGATCTGATTTTGTGCCATCATCTTTATCTTTTGACTGCCATCGTACGGGAACATTTTCCAGACCGGAAGGTCTTTGGCTTTTGCCATAATACAGATTTGCGGCAGATGCAGAAGACAGATTTGGAACGGGAGTACATTACGGGGCAGATTCGAAGACTTGATCGGATTTTTGCACTGCATGCAGAGCAGAAGCGGACCATTCAGGATATTTATGATGTGCCGAAAGAAAAAATACAGGTGATTGGAATGGGGTATAACAGCCATATTTTCAAGAATGAAAGCCTGCGTGTGAATGACGGTGTGACAAGAATTGCATTTGCCGGAAAGATTTCTGTGAAAAAAGGAGTGGAAAGCCTGATCCGGAGCCTGGATTATCTGGGATATGAAAAGGAAAGGATTGAGCTTTTGCTTGCCGGAGGAGCCGGGAATGAAGAAGAGTATGAGCAGATAATAGAGCTTGCGAAAAAATGTCCGTATAAGGTGACATTTTTAGGAAAGCTTCCACAGAAAGAGCTGGCGAAGGTCTACAATTCCTGTGACATCTTTGCACTTCTGTCATTCTCTGAAGGACTGCCTCTTACGGTTATTGAGGCACTTGCATGCGGAGACAGGGTAGTCATGACAGACTTGCCCGGAGTGAAAGAATGGATTGATACTTATGCGACGGGGGCAGATATAAGATATGTGACACTGCCATTGATGCGTAATGTGGATGAGGCAGTTCCTGCGACGCTGCCGGATTTTGAAAGGCGGATCGGTCAGCGAATCTGGGAGTCTGTGGAGGCAGGTAAAACAAAAGAAGTAGATGTCAGCGGACTTTCCTGGACAAAAATTGCAGGCGAAGTGCTGAAAGTATTATCTCTGACATCATAAAATATATCAAGAAAACAGATGAAAAATGTCATTGACAGTAACACAAAGTTATGATTATAATATATAAAAATATTCGATAAAACAGTTTTGTGAAATGCAATGACGGGGAGGAGTACATAGATACCGGAAGCTAAGAGAGAAGACGGGTGGTGTAAGTTTTCATGAAGGATTTATGGAAGTAGCCTCTGAGCAGTGAACCGAAAAGATGAATGGCTGATAGTGCTTTTGAAAGAAAGCATCTATAGTTACATGATCTGAGTAGACTTCAACGTCTGTCCCGACGTTACAAGGGAGCAATATCGGATAATCGTTATGGTTTCCCGTATTGACATGAGTGCAGAGAGAATTCTCTGAATTTAGGTGGTAACACGGATGGTATATTCGCCCTAAGCTATTTCGCTTAGGGCGTTTTTCTATATCTGACGGGAAATGCATACTCTGTTGGATATTCATGACGAAGCAAAATCTGGGAATGTTAAAGGAGGAAGACATTTATGAAGAAAATCAGTGGCAATAAGTTATTAGTAAAAGCCTTAAAAGAAGAAGGAGTAGATACTCTGTTCGGTTATCCTGGGGCATGTACCATTGATATCAGTGACGAACTTTACAAGCAGGATTTTACGAAAGTAATCTTGCCAAGGCAGGAAGTGGCACTTGTCCATGAGGCCGATGCCTATGCAAGATCTACCGGAAAAGTCGGTGTTTGCCTTGTTACAAGTGGTCCGGGAGCAACGAACTTGGTAACAGGTCTTGCAACAGCATATTATGATAGTGTTCCGCTTGTGTGCTTCACCGGGCAGGTGTCCAGACATCTGATTGGAAATGATGCATTTCAAGAGGTTGACATTGTAGGAATTACAAGAAGTATTACCAAATATGGAGTAACGGTGCGAAACAGAGAAGACCTTGGAAGAATTTTAAAAGAAGCATTTTACATTGCAAGAACAGGACGTCCAGGTCCGGTCCTTATCGATCTTCCAAAAGATGTTATGGGAGAACTTGGAAGCGCAGAATATCCGGAAACTGTTAATATCCGTGGTTATAAGCCGAATACAAGCGTACATATCGGACAGTTAAAACGTGCGATCAAAATGCTTGGACGTGCAAAAAAACCATTATTTTTAGCAGGTGGAGGTGTGATTATTTCCCGTGCAAACGAAGTATTTACCAAATTGGTGGAGAAGACGAATATTCCGGTCGTAACAACAGTAATGGGACGCGGGGCAATTCCGACAAACCACCCACTCTACATCGGAAATCTTGGAATGCATGGAGCATATGCCTGCAATATGGCTGTCAGTGATTGTGATCTGTTGTTTTCAATCGGAACTAGGTTCAATGACCGAATTACCGGAAAGCTGCATTCATTTGCACCGAATGCACAGATTGTACATATCGATATTGATACAGCTGCAATTTCAAAAAATGTACAGGTAGATATTCCGATTGTTGCAGATGCAAAAGATGCGATCGAGAAGATGTTAGAGTATGTAGAGCCGAATGAGACATCAAAGTGGCTGGAACAGATTGAAAGCTGGAAAGAGGAACATCCTCTGAAAATGAAAGAAAAACCAATCATGACACCTCAGGATATTATTGAGACGATCAACCGTATGTTTGATGAAGCAATTATTGTAACTGATGTAGGACAGCATCAGATGTTCACGGCGCAGTTTGCTGAGATTACACAGAAGAAGAGACTTCTTATGTCAGGTGGACTTGGAACAATGGGGTATGGACTTCCGGGAGCGATTGGTGCTAAAATCGGTAATCCGGATGTACCGGTCATTTCCATCTCCGGTGACGGTGGGATGCAGATGAATATTCAGGAACTTGCAACAGCAGTATTAGAGGAACTTCCAATCATTAGCTGTATTTTTAATAATTATAACCTTGGAATGGTTCGCCAGTGGCAGAAATTATTCTATGGAAAACGTTACTCTATGACGAACTTACGATCCGGTGCTGCAAGCAGAAGGGCAGCAGATGATGAGAATTTTGAATATCCGGAGTATACACCGAACTTTATCAAACTGGCAGAAAGTTATGGCGCAGTAGGAATTCGTGTGGAGAAAAAAGAAGATATTGAGCCTGCATTCAGAGCAGCACTTGAAAATAAACACAGACCGACGATTATCGAGTTTATGATTGATCCGGAGGATCTTGTATACCCAATGATCAAACCGGGCGGAACTCTGGAAGAGCTGATCATGGATTGTTAGAAGGGAGAATGGAATTATGAGTGGAACAAATAATGGAATGAAAAAACGCTGGATATCACTTTATGTAGAAAATCAGGTAGGTGTTCTGTCTAAAATTTCCGGACTCTTTTCTGGAAAGTCATATAATCTGGACAGTCTTACTGTAGGAACAACAGAAGATCCGACTGTGTCGAGAATGACAATAGCAACGGTCAGTGATGATGAGACGTTTGAACAGATCAAAAAGCAGCTCAACCGTACGGTAGAGGTTATTAAAGTCATTGATTTTACAGATGTTTTTGTAAGAATGAAAGAAATTATGTACATTAAAGTTCAAAAATGTACACCGGAGGATAAGGTGGAATGTTTCCAGATTGCGGAGACGTTTAAGGCAAAAGTCATTGACTACGGAAGAGATAGTCTTTTGCTGGAATTTGTACAGACAGGAACCAAAAATGACGCAGTTATTAAGCTGATGAAAGAAGAGTTCAAGAGTATTGAAGTTGTGCGTGGAGGAAGCGTTGGAATTGAGTCTATTAGTATGATGGAAAGATAATTCTAAAAAAACAGAGCGCACTCTTGAATTTTGAATATGATGGTATTATAATAATGTCAGTAAAATAGTTAAAAAATTAAAGTTATATAGATGAACGGAGGAAATTATCATGGAGAAAAAGAACATTGACTGGTCAAACATCGGATTTGGCTACATGCAGACAGATAAGAGATATGTATCCAACTACAAAGACGGAGCATGGGATGAAGGAACTCTTACCTCCGACGCAACCATAACAATCAGTGAGTGCGCAGGTGTACTTCAGTATGCACAGACATGCTTTGAAGGAATGAAAGCTTACACAACAGAAGACGGACATATCGTAACTTTCCGTCCAGATTTAAATGCAGCAAGAATGGCTGATTCAGCAGCAAGACTTGAGATGCCGGTATTCCCAGAGGACAGATTCGTAGATGCAATCAAACAGGTCGTAGCAGCTAATGCAGCATATGTACCGCCTTATGGATCAGGAGCTACACTTTATGTAAGACCGTATATGTTTGGTTCCAGTCCGGTTATTGGAGTAAAACCTGCAGAGGAGTATCAGTTCCGTGTATTTGCTACACCAGTTGGACCATACTTTAAAGGCGGCGCTAAGCCGATTACAATTAAGGTTTCAGACTTTGACCGTGCCGCACCGCATGGAACAGGTCATGTAAAAGCAGGTCTTAACTATGCAATGAGCCTTCATGCAATCGTGACAGCACATGGAGAAGGATACGATGAGAATATGTATCTGGATGCTGCAACAAGAACAAAAGTAGAAGAGACAGGTGGAGCAAACTTTATCTTCGTAACAAAAGACAATAAAGTCGTAACACCGAAGTCATCTACAATCCTTCCTTCTATTACAAGACGTTCTCTGATGTATGTAGCAGAGCATTATCTTGGACTGGAAGTAGAAGAAAGAGAAGTATACCTTGATGAAGTAAAAGATTTTGCAGAGTGTGGACTTTGTGGAACAGCAGCAGTTATTTCACCAGTTGGCAAGATTGTAGATCATGGCAAAGAAATCTGCTTCCCAAGTGGAATGGAAGAGATGGGACCAGTTACAAAGAAACTGTATGAGACATTGACAGGAATCCAGATGGGTCACATTGAAGCACCAGAGGGCTGGATCTGCAAGATCTGCTAGGATTGAGAAAAAGCCAGGCACAAGAACAATCACAGACTCTACATTGTTTTCAGATAATACAAGATTCATATGCGAGATGAGGTTGACGGAAAAATAAGAATTTTGTAAAATAATGTCAAGACATATGGAGCGGGACAGAAACGCGAAAATCTGTCCCGCTCTTTTTGCAATATAGGGAGTTTCCCTTTTAACGGAATCCGGGAGCGGACATGATGCGGGGATTCTGCTTTTGATGGAAAAGTATCATATTCCATTGATTCTGTTATCTATGGGCAAGAAATGAAAAGGAACTTGGAGAGATGCTGGAGTTTGCCAATGCAGCAGCATCTATTGTAACAACAAGAAAAGGGGCGCTTCGGGTAATGCCCAAGTTAGAGGAGATTTTGCATGTGCAAAGAGGAGTGTAAGTCAGAAGAAATGAAATATCGCCTGGCGGAAGCTGTGAAAGTCTGCATGAAGACGACATCGGTGGAGAAGATTACGGTAAAGGAAATCGTAGATGCGTGCGGAACGACCAGACAAACATTTTACCGGCATTTTCAGGATAAATATGACCTGGTTAACTGGTATTTTGATAAGATTCTTCTGGAATCATTTGAACATATGGGAGAAGGCGAGACCATCTATGAAGGACTGGTGAAAAAATTCCAGTATATTCAGAAAGAGAAACTTTTCTTTAAAATGGCATTTAAATCTGATGATCAGAACTGTCTGAGAGACCATGATTTTGAATTGATCCTGGCATTTTATTCAGACCGGATCCAGGAAAAATCCGGAAAGCCATTGTCGGAAGATTTAAAATTTCTGCTGGAAATGTATTGCCAGGGTTCTATTTACATGACTGTACAATGGGTGTTTGGAAGGGTGAAACGCACGCCGGAGGAACTGGCAGCAGATCTCGTGAAAGCAATGCCGGAAGAACTGGCAGGGGTGTTTGAAAGACTGAATCTTTTATGATCCGGTCACGTTACATTTTCATAATTTTGTAACTTTCATTTTTTTAATAACATTGTTAAAATAAAAACATAAAAGCTGAATAAAAGCAAATTATGTCATGTAAGAAAAGGAGAGATTGAAATGGCAAACAGAATTATGCTGAATGAGACATCTTATCACGGAGCAGGAGCAATCAAGGAGATTGCAACAGAGGCAAAATCAAGAGCATTTAAGAAAGCATTTGTATGCTCTGATCCAGACCTTATCAAATTTGGGGTAACAAAGAAAGTGACAGATGTATTAGATGAGGCTGGACTCGCATATGAGATTTATTCTGACATCAAAGCCAATCCTACGATTCAGAACGTACAGAATGGTGTTGCAGCATTCAAGAGCGCTGAGGCTGATTACATTGTAGCAATCGGTGGAGGATCTTCCATGGATACAGCAAAAGCAATCGGTATCATTATTGCTAATCCGGAATTCGAGGATGTAAGAAGTCTGGAAGGTGTTGCGCCAACTAAGAAACCTTGTGTACCGATCATTGCAGTTCCGACAACAGCAGGTACAGCAGCAGAGGTTACGATCAACTACGTTATTACAGATGTAGAGAAGAAGAGAAAATTTGTCTGTGTTGACCCACATGATATGCCGGTCATCGCAGTTGTAGACCCAGATATGATGTCCTCTATGCCAAAAGGACTGACAGCTTCCACAGGTATGGATGCTCTTACACATGCAATCGAAGGATATACAACAAAGGCTGCATGGGAGATGACAGATATGTTCCATATCAAAGCAATCGAGATTATTTCCAAATCCTTAAGAGGAGCAGTTGCAAATGAGAAAGAGGGTCGTGAGGGAATGGCTCTTGGACAGTATATCGCAGGAATGGGATTCTCAAACGTAGGTCTTGGAATTGCTCATTCTATGGCTCATACACTTGGAGCTGTTTATGACACACCACATGGTGTTGCATGTGCTATGATGCTTCCAATCGTTATGGAGTATAATGCTGAATGCACAGGCGAGAAATACAAAGAGATTGCAAGAGCTATGGGTGTCAAAGGTGTTGATGATATGTCTGTAGAAGAATACAGAAAAGCAGCAGTAGACGCTGTTTCGCAGCTTTCTATCGACGTTGGAATCCCAACAAAACTGGAAGCGTTAAAAGAAGAGGATCTTGACTTCTTAGCTGAGTCTGCACACGCAGATGCATGTGCTCCGGGTAACCCGAAAGACGCAAGCGTTGAAGATCTGAAGAATCTGTTCAGAAAATTAATGTAATGATGCCAGAGTAATCCGCATGCATCATGCATTATTACATAATCTAAGATAAGAGAACTCCTGACATTGATATCCAGTGCCAGGAGTTTTTAATATTTCGAAAAATTAAAATGAGAAGAAAACAGTATAAAACAGTATATAACAGTTGACAACTGTTATATACTGTTTTATACTGTTTATAACGAAGGAGGAGTTTTATGGATATCATAGTAAACCATTCATCCATGCAGCCAATCTATGAACAGATTGGAGATCAGATAAAAGAAAAGATCATGCATGGTATATTAAAAGCAGATACCCCACTCCCGTCAGTTCGTACTTTAGCTAAAGAACTTAAGGTCAGTGCACTGACCGTGAAAAAAGCATATGATGCTCTGGAAGAAGAAGGATTTGTAATTACGATTCATGGAAAAGGAAGTTTCGTAGCATTTGCAGATCAGGGGCTGATGCTGGAGGAGAAGAAAAAGGAAGTGGAAGCTGATTTGGAGATGGCCATCCGAAAAGGCAAAAGCTGTGGAATGACGGATCAGGAATTACTGGAGTTGTTTCAGATTGTTTTGGAGGATTGATAAGTATGTTGAAATTTGAAGGTGTGAAAAAGCACTATGAAGATTTTGAACTGGATTTTACCCTGGAAGTACCGGAAGGTTATGTTACCGGACTGATCGGAGCCAATGGTGCAGGAAAAAGTACAGCGTTTAAAGCAGCATTAGGTCTGATCAGACCAGACGCAGGTGTTGTAAAGATGCTGGGAAAAAATGTAGAAGATTTTACAGTGCAGGATAAAGAGCGGATTGGAGTTGTTCTGGCTGATTCCGGTTTCAGTGGATATTTACGTGTGAAAGATATACTTCCGATGCTTGAAAGTATGTACCATAAGTTTCAGAAAGAAGATTTCCTGGAAATGTGCAAAAAATACCAGTTGCCGTTAGACAAAAAGATCAAGGAGTTTTCAATGGGAATGAAACGTAAATTACAGATTGCAGCGGCAGTTTCACATGGCGCAGATGTGTTGCTTCTGGATGAACCGACCGCAGGACTTGATGTTATGGCAAGAGATGATATGCTGGAAATTTTAAGAGAATATATGGAAACTCCGGGACGTTCTATTCTGATTAGTTCACACATTTCCACAGATCTGGAAGGAATCTGTGATGACATTTATATGATTGATGAAGGAAAGATTCTTTTGCATGAAGAGACCGACAAACTTTTGGATCAGTATGGACTTTTAAAGGTGAAGGCAGACCAGTACGAGGCGCTTGACAAGGCGTACATTTTGGCGCATAAGAAAGAAGAGTATGGTTATAGCTGCCTGACAAATGAACGGCAGTATTATCAGGAAAACTATCCGGATATTACCATTGAAAAAGGAAAAATTGATGATGTGATCATTATGATGAAAAGGGGGCAGCAAGAATGAAAGGATTGTTGATCAAAGATTACAAACTCATGTTGGGACAAAAATCCTTTTTGGGAATGGCAGCTCTTATGGCGGTATTATATCTCATTATTTACAAAGACCCTATAGTTGCTGTTGTATTTATTACGGTCATGTGCACTATGTTTACCGTTAGTACACTAAGTTATGACGAATATGAAAATGGAATGGCTTATTTGTTTACACTTCCAATCAGTAGAAACAAATATGTATTAGAAAAGTATGCATTTGCATTGGTGAATTGCATCGTGACAGGAGTGAGCATGTATGCTATGGCATGTGGATCCATTAAAATCCGCGGACTGGCAATATCACAAAGCGATATGTATTCAGGTTTGGCCGGTGCCTGCTTTGTATCAATTATTATGATAAGCTATATGATTCCGTTGTATATAAAGTTCGGAATGGAAAAGAGCAGAATTGTGTCAGTAAGCGGAATGGCAGCTATATTTTTAATACTGTACCTGGGAATAAAAATATCAAAAGAACGAAATGGGTCGATACTGAAAATCATAAGTCGAGCTGAAAAATTAAGTGATGGAATTGTGATTTTACTGATTTTTGCAGTTTCGGTTATATTAATTTGCATTTCACTAGTGTGCGCAATGAAAGCAATGAAAAAGCGCGAATTTTAAAAAGGGACAGGTGTGAGAAACAGTAAAGACTGAGAATACGTGATGGTAAAAAAATTGGGGACGGGGTTTTTTTAGAAAAACCCCGTCCCTAATTTTTGAAAAATGCAGTTTTATTGTCTGTGGCTTGCAATTATTAGCCGTACTGTCCGATACAGATAAGGCTTATATTCTTCGATGGACAGTGGTTCGTTATATAAAATCGAATTATATGCCGTGGATCCGGTCAGTTCTACGATGGTGAATAGCATAACGTCCGGACATTCGTATTTGTAAGAATCTTCATTAACGAGATTGAGAAATTCTTCATAAAAATCTGGTTCGGTCCGTTCTTCGGTGAGAAGGGCGGAGCGAAGTGCGCCCATGACTAGATTCTTGGAAATAAAGTTTAACAATGCCTTATTGCTGGCGAGAGCATCTATAATGTAATCAATGATAAAGATTAATTGTTCTTCCAGCCCGGAAATGTCTGCTTTCCGTAATGCTTTTGCTGCTTTCTCAAATAGTTCATGAGTCTTGAAAGCGGTAAGTTTATTCTTGATATCATATTTGTCTTTAAAATACAAATAGAAAGTTCCTTTTGCAACACCGGCTTTTTCTACAATATCAGAAATAGCAGTAGCATTGATACCTTTTGTGGTAAAAAGTTCGTATGCGGTGTTGAAGAGGGCTTCTTTTTTCTTTTTTTTATTTTCGTCTACTTTTCCCATGATTATCCTCTTTTCTGTTCAACAGCAATTATAACTGTACGGTAAGGTAATGTGCAAGTTAATTTTTTGCTTAAAGGTAGAAAACGTGAGTGCATTTCTAATGTATGATTGTAAAAGTAATGTGTCATATTTTTATTGATGAAAATATTTTAGCACAAAAATGACCAATAGTCAAAAATATATTGACTATTGGTCATTTTTGGTGTATTATGCTGTTTGAAAAAGAAAATGACTAACAGTCATAAATGAAAGGGAGAAGGAGTTATGGTTAACTTTGGAAAGAAAGTGGTGAAATACAGAGTATTGATACTGATACTTGGCGTGCTGTTGCTGATTCCGTCAGTCTTCGGTTATCTGAATACCCGGGTCAATTATGATGTGCTGACTTATCTTCCAGACAATATCGAGACGATGAAAGGACAGGATATTCTGGTGAATGATTTTGGAACCGGAGCATTTTCTATGTTCATTGTTGATGGTATGGAAGAGAAAGATGTAGCGGAACTGAAAGAGAAGATTGAGAAAGTCGATCATGTGGCAAATGTAATATGGTACGACTCTATTGCAGATATTTCCGTGCCGATGAGTATGTTGCCGGACGACATTTACGATGTATTTAATTCCGATACCGGAACGATGATGGCGATTTTCTTTGATGAGGGAACATCTTCAGATGGAACGATGGATGCAATTGCACAGATCCGGAAAATTGCCGGCAAGCAATGTTTTTTAAGTGGAATGTCCGCAGTAGTTACGGACACGAAGAATCTGGCAGAAAAAGAGACTCCGGTCTATGTACTGATTGCCGTTATTTTGGCGGTCATTGTACTTGGACTGACAATGGAATCATTTTTCGTACCGTTACTTTTTATGCTGAGTATCGGAATGGCAATCATTTACAATCTGGGAAGTAACTATTTTATGGGAGAAATTTCTTATATTACGAAAGCGTTGGCAGCGGTATTGCAGCTAGGTGTTACGTTAGATTATTCCATTTTCCTGATGCACAGTTATGAAGAACAGCAGGTGAGATACGACGGAGATAAGAAGCGTGCCATGGCACATGCGATTTCCCAGACATTTTCCTCTGTTATGGGAAGTTCCATTACAACAATTGCCGGATTCATTGCATTATGCTTTATGTCCTTTACACTGGGACTGGATATTGGAATCGTTATGGTAAAAGGAGTTATCTTTGGAGTGATTGCATGTGTGACCATTCTTCCGTCTATGATTCTTTGCTGTGACAAAATCATTGAGAAGACGAAACACAAACCATTCCTCCCGGATATTGGAAGAATTTCTGACAAGGTTACGAAACGATACCTGGTATATGTAGTATTGTTTTTGTTATTCTTATTTCCTGCAATTTATGGAAATAATCATACAGCAGTTTATTACAACCTGGACGAGACATTACCAAAGGATCTGCCAAGTATCATTGCAAATGAAAAGTTAAAAGAAGATTACGATATGAATACAACGCACATGATTCTGGTGGACAGTTCCGTATCTTCAACAGATGTCAATAAAATGATAAAAGAAATGGATAAGGTAGACGGTGTCAAATGGGCACTTGGGCTGGACTCTCTTGTAGGTCCGTCAGTTCCGTCTGATATGATTCCGGAGTCCGTATCCAGTATGCTGAAAAATGATAAATATCAGCTGCTTCTTGTAAACTCTGAATATAAGGTAGCATCTGATGAAGTCAATGCCCAGATTAAGGCATTGAATAAGATTTTGCACAAATATGATAAGACCGGAATGCTGATTGGTGAAGGACCGCTGACCGCAGATCTGATTGATATTACAGATCAGGATTTTAAGACAGTCAGTGCAGTATCCATTGGAATTATATTTGTCATTATCCTTGTGTTATTCAAATCCATTTCACTTCCGGTCATTCTGGTAGGTGTTATTGAATTTGCAATTTTTGTAAATATGGGAATTCCTTATTACACAGGCACGAAGCTTCCGTTTGTTGCTTCTATCGTTATCGGAACGATTCAGCTGGGATCTACGGTTGACTATGCAATCCTGATGACGACAAGATATAAGCGTGAACGAAACCATGGGGCAAATAAACATGATGCCATTACGACAGCCCACCGTGTATCAGCACAGTCCATTATGGTCAGTGCCTTAAGCTTCTTCGCAGCGACCATCGGAGTCGGACTTTATTCCAACATTGATATGATCAGTTCGCTGTGTATCCTGATGGCAAGGGGAGCGCTGATAAGTATGGTAGTTGTAATCTTCGTACTGCCATCCATGTTTATGGTATTTGACAAAGTAATCGTAAAAACAAGTAAAGGTTTTCTGCCGAAAGAGGCATAAGATTTACAGGAGGGATCACTATGAACGGAAATAAAAAAATCGCAAAAAAAATTGTAGCAGGATCTATGGCTGTCATGATGGCTGCCGGACTTGTCGGAACATATGAATATCACAATAATGTCATGCAGGTACAGGCAGCAGAGCAAAAGGACAAAGACACTCAGGAATTAAAAGAGACTGCGGAAAATGTATTGGCAGACCACGCAACAGATTCTGAGGATACAGGATTTTCAAAAGAGGAATCTGTGTATGTAAAAGCAGATGCAAGTGGAAATGTAAAGAAAACGACGGTATCTGAATGGCTGAAAAATCCGGAAAAAGGAACCATTTCTGACACATCTGAATTGAAAGATATTAAAAATGTAAAAGGTGACGAAACATTTGAGACAGGAAGCAACAACAACGTAAGCTGGAAGTCTGAAGGAAATGACATTTACTATCAGGGAACAATAGATAAAGAGCTCCCGGTAGATGTGAAAGTATCCTACAAACTGGACGGAAAGAGCATTTCCCCGAAAGATCTGAAAGGTAAAAGCGGAAAGGTTGAGATTCAGTTTAGCTATGACAACAAATCAAAACAGACTGTCAATGTAAATGGTGAAGATGTAGAAATGTACACACCATTTACCATGGTCAGTGCAATGATGCTTTCCTCTGATGAGTACAGCAATGTGTCTGTTGAAAATGGAAAACTTATTTCTGACGGAGATAAAAATATTGTAGTCGGAGTTGCATTCCCGGGGCTTGCAAATGATCTGAATCTGAAAGATCTGGATATGGACATTGATATTCCGGAGACAGTAACAATTACAGCAGATGTCAAAGATGCAACAGTCGGAACAAGTATTACAATGGCTTCCGCAGAGCTGATGAATGAATTCGGACTGGACGACATCGACAGCTTTGATGACTTGCAGGATTCTATCGATGACCTGGAAGATGCAACAAATCAGTTGGTAGACGGTTCTAAAGAAGCAGCCGATGGATCAAAAGAGCTGGCAGACGGAGCTGGAACATTGAATGATGGAGCCGGAACACTGGCAAGCGGAGCCGGAACACTGGCGGACGGTGTAAACACACTGAATGAAAAGAGTGGAACACTGGTAAGCGGAGTAAACACACTGGCGAGCGGAGTGCAGGCTTATACGGGCGGAGTAGAAGAAATCTATGCCGGAAGTAATGACCTGGTTTCAGGAGCACAGGAACTGGCAAGTGGAGCGGCTGCAGTAAATGAAGGTGTGAAAGCGGCAAAGAGTGGAGCAGATGCGCTGGCAACAGGAGCAGAGTCAGAAAAAAAAGGATTTATAACGGCAAAAAATAATTTACAAACAGCTAATGAACTTATCGGAACGATTAGCGCACAGAAAATTCTTGATAGTGTGAGTGTAGATACATCGAAAGTAACTGCGAGCGTAACAAAACCGAAGGAAGAAAGTATAGCAGCTATTGCAGCAAGTACCGGATTATCAGAGGACGATCAAAAGAAAGTAATTAAGGCAATAAATACAGCATTAGACAGCTGTGAAGTTACAACAGACACAAGTAGCATATCGAAATCATTAAATAATACGGATATATTGACTAATATGGGCTATGCTCAAGCATATATAAACGGAGTTGGTACATCTCTTACAACTAAATCAGAAAATCCCAAAGCACCTAGTCTGTATGACGGAATTGATTCTATCGAATCGGGAGCATCTGAATTAGCAGGAAAATTAAGTGTTGGTGATGGAAAGACAGAAACGATTGGCTTAGGAGCAGCAGGATTAGCTTCTGGAAGTGCATCACTTCTTGAGGGAACTCAAAAACTTCAGGCAGGAGTATCGCAGCTCCATGAGAACAGTGCACCTCTTATGGCTGGTGTAACATCCTTAAAGGATGGCGGTGCCCAGCTTGCAAGCGGTGTCAGCCAGTTAGCAAGTGGTGCTAATCAGGTTGCAGACGGAGCCGGAACATTATCTAACGGAACTCAGACATTATTAGACGGAGCGAACACCTTAGCGGATGGAAACCAGACTCTGGCAGATGGAATGCAGGAGTACAAAGAAGAAGCAATCGATAAGCTGACAGATCTTTTTAATGGTGATATCAGCAGTGTGACAGACCGAATTGATGCAATGTCTAATCTTGCAAAAGAGTATAATTCATTTGCAGGAATCAGTGATGGAGTATCCGGAACAACAAAATTCATCATCGAGACAGAAGGTGTCGATGACTAATATCAGCTGGGAGATGACTCCCACCTATAGGTGGTGAGAAACGAGCTGGTATCAGTGGCGGGAGTCAATCCCCAAGATGATATAGCCTCCGGCAGGATTGCAGAGGTGCGCAGTAGAAGTATGTCATGCAATTGCATGACGCGCACCTCGCAGCAAGAATGCCGAGGCATTCTTGAATTTTCCTTATAAATTGAGTAAAGAGAAATAATCAAACACAGGGCGGGAGTGAAAAGACTTCCGTCCTTTTCAATCTTATTTCTTAAGGAAAAGATAAGAAAATATTTCTTGAGTTCATATCACGACTATGCTATTCTATCTACACGCAGACGATGGTTCTAATTATCTGCAAAGTATCTATATTAATTTCATTCATTTTCGGAGCCGGAAGAATCGGCAGTAATTCCCAAAGTGATGATAAACAGACAGATAAATGAAGTTAAAAAATGATGTGAAATTATCTTCATATACTGGAATATACTGAAAGTATATGTTAATCTATAAGTAGAAATCATAGCATTTTCTTTTGAACAGACATTTATCTGCAAAAAGAAAGGAGAAGCTATGGCAGCAAAAGAGAAGAGAAAACTGAAAGACCTGAACCTGTTGGATAAGTTCCTGTTTGATGAAGCGATGGAAGATGAGGAAAATATGAAGACGCTTCTGGATATCATTCTGGGACAGGATACGCATCTGAAGCAACCGCCACAGACGGAGAAGGAGTGCAGAAGTTCTTTAGAAAAACGTCAGATAAGACTAGATGTTTACACTGTCGATGAAGACGATGTGGTGTATGATACAGAACCACAAAAGACAAACACAAAAAATCTTCCAAAACGAAGCCGGTTATATCAGGGAATGATAGACAGCCGTTTGTTACCGCCGGGGTGCATTGATTTTAATTTGCTAAATCCTGTGGTAATTATAATGATTATGCCATTTGACTTATTTGGATATGAGTTATATCGCTATACATTCCAAATGCAATGTGAGGAAGTTCCGGAACTGGAACTGGGGGATGATGCAACGAGAATCTTCCTGAATAGCCATGGAAAACATCCGGAGTTAGTCAGCCAGGAGTTGATTGAACTTTTGGAATACATGGAGAAATCTATAGATGCAGTAGCGGAGGAATGTGAAAGTGAACGGATACATCAGATGCATGAGCGTGTCACCAGGTTAAAGGGCAACAAAGAAATGGAGATAAAGTTTATGCAGAAGTGGGAAGAAAAAGAAATGGAAAGGCAGGAAGCATACGCAGAAGGACGAGAAGAAGGCGAACGTGTTGGAGAGGCGCGAATTAATAAGTTGATTGTATATTTATTGGAACAAGGGAGAAACAAGGATCTGGCAAAGGCAGCTTCAGATTCTGAGTATCAGGCAAAGCTGTTAAAAGAGCTGGGATTGTAATGACATTCAATTGATATAATTCTAAAGTAATATTATGAGAGGCAGACTTAAGGAAAACATAAGAAATCATTCCTTGAGACTGCCCCTTTGCTGCCGCAGGAAGGAGAATATAATATGGAGATACAAATATTGAATTGGCTACATAGCTTACATACGCCAATTCTGGACAAGATCATGCAGTTGATCACACATTTGGGGGACGCGGGAATTATATGGATAATCCTTACGATAGTCATGATTCTGATTCCAAAGACAAGAAAAAGCGGTGTGATCATGGCAGCAGCACTGATTGTAGATGTGATTTTATGCAATGTAATTTTAAAAAATCTGATTGCGAGAGTGCGGCCATACGATGTCAACACAGCAGTACAGGTATTAGTTGCAAAACCGAAAGATTTTTCTTTTCCGTCCGGACACACAGCAGCGTCGTTTGCCAGTGTGACAGCCCTTTATCTGGCAGGAGAGAAAAAACTGTGGAAACCAGCCCTTGCGCTGGCAATTCTAATCGCATTTTCCAGAATGTACCTGTATGTACATTATCCGACAGACATTTTCGGTGGAGTTATCTTTGGAAGTTTAAGTGCATGGATTGGATACCAGTGTAGCAAAAAAATGTTCAACATTTTTCAAGTCGAACGTCCGTGAGACTTGGCGCGTGATTCTGGTCAGAGAAGCTGACATATTCCTATCAGAATCACTGCGCATCCTCGCGGAGCGTTTATCTCAGTCGGAGACCTAACTCCCACTGAGACAAATTTGCTATTACTCACCATCTGAAGAGGTGGGAGCCTTCTCGACTGAGATAAACATTGGAATATAAAGGAATAGAAGTTTTTAATTCAAATTTAACTCGACGATTGAATTAAAACGAGTTATATTAAAACAAGAATCAACGATTTAGTAGAAATGAGGGATTTTAGGTGGGAACGACATCTGAAACGAAACCAAAACGATATATCAGCGTGGGGCTTCTGGCACATGTGGATTCTGGAAAGACAACGCTTTCAGAAGGAATCCTTTATCTGACAGGACAGATCCGTAAGCCGGGGCGTGTAGATCATGGGGATGCGTTCCTTGATAACTACGCGCTGGAACGACAGAGGGGGATTACGATTTTTTCCAAGCAGGCAGTGTTTCAGCTTGGTGACAGCCAGGTGACACTTCTGGATACACCGGGGCATGTGGATTTTTCCGCGGAAATGGAGCGGACGCTCCAGGTGCTGGATTATGCGGTTTTGGTAGTCAGCGGAGCTGATGGCGTGCAGGGACACACCCGCACGCTCTGGAATCTGCTTGCGCGCTACCGGATTCCGACATTCATATTTGTCAATAAAATGGATCAGCCAGGGACGGACAAGGCGCTGATTCTAAAAGAGCTGAAGAAAAAACTGGATGCTTCCTGTGTGGATATGGAAGATCCGGAAGATATTGCCACGGGGGACGAACGTGCACTGGAAGAGTATCTGGAAGCGGGAGAAGTTTCTATAGATACCATAAGCCAGATGATTGCAGAACGTCAGATTTTCCCTTGTTATTTTGGTGCTGCGCTGAAATTACAAGGTGTACAGGAATTACTGGACGGGATTGGAAAATATGTGGGAGATAATGTTTCGGCCAATTATGATCAGGCAGATAATAGATTACAGAACAGTGGAGATGCTCAGCAGTTTGGTGCGCGTGTCTATAAGATTTCCCGTGACCCTCAGGGAAACCGGCTGACTCACATGAAGATTACTTCCGGTGAATTGAAAGTTAAATCTTTGCTGAAAGGTGGACAAGTCTCTGAGCCGTGGGAAGAGAAGGCAGACCAGATCCGAATTTATTCCGGAGAAAAATTCGAGACAGTACAACAGGCGAAAGCAGGCATGATCTGTGCTGTGACAGGATTAAAGCATACATTTCCAGGGGAGGGACTTGGAATTGAAGCCGGTAAACAGGCAGTAACACCGATGTTAGAACCAGTTCTGAATTATCAGGTTTATTTCCCTGATCAGGTGGATGCACACACCATGCTCGGCTATATGCGTCAGATCGAGGAAGAAGATCCCATGCTTCGGGTCATTTGGAATGAAGAACTGGGCGAAATCCATGTTCAGCTTATGGGCGAGGTGCAGACAGAGATTCTGAAAAGTCTGGTAAGCGAACGATTCGGAGTAGATGTGACATTTGGCACTGGAAATATTGTATATAAGGAAACAATAAAAAATGTCGTAGAAGGTGTAGGGCATTATGAGCCGCTCCGCCATTATGCGGAGGTGCATCTGATTCTGGAGCCGGGACTTCCGGGCAGCGGACTTGAGTTCTCGACCGACTGCAGTACGGATGATCTGGATCTGAACTGGCAGCGGCTGATCCTCACACATCTTTTGGAGCGGGAGCATAGAGGTGTGCTTCTTGGAGCGGCAATTACTGATATGAAGATCACACTGGTAGCAGGAAGAGCACATTTGAAACACACGGAGGGCGGTGACTTTCGACAGTCTACTTACCGGGCAGTGCGCCAGGGACTGATGCAGGCGGAAAGTGTACTGTTAGAGCCATATTACGAATTCCGTCTGGAAGTGCCGTCAGAAATGATCGGGCGTGCACTGACGGATGTTCAGCGTATGTACGGTGAGTTTGCGCCACCGGAGACAGACGGGGATCAGAGTGTGCTTACCGGAAGCGCGCCGGTTGCCTGTATGCGTGATTACCAGAAAGAAGTGGTGAGCTACACAAGAGGACGGGGACGGCTGACACTTGTATTTCAGGGCTATGCATCATGCCATAATACAGAAGAGATTCTGGAAAATGCAGGCTATGACCCGGAAGCGGACAACGAGAATCCGACCGGTTCTATATTTTGCAGTCACGGAGCCGGATATTATGTACCATGGCAGGAAGTGCCGGAGCATATGCACATTTCCTCTAAGTTGGAGGAGTATCTCAGAAAAGACAAAGATGCGGGGGAAATGCACGAAGAAGCTGACGGCAATGGCAGAGGCGTATTAAGAAATGGTGCTGCCGGTGGAAGCCCTTCAAAATCAGGCAGAAGTCGTGATTTTGGCGCGGAAGACCGGGAATTGGAAGAGATTTTCATGCGGACTTACGGAAAGATTGAACGCAAGAAACCAGGCAACGGACCGCGTACGATCATTGCCCAGTCCCAATATAAAGAAGAAAAACCACAGGAGAAGGTTGCGGAATATCTTTTAGTAGATGGGTACAACGTCATTTTCGCATGGGACGAACTGAAAGAACTGGCAAAGGTGAACATGGAGAGTGCCAGAAATAAATTAATGGATATCTTAAGCAACTATCAGGGATTTAAGAAATGTACCGTGATCCTTGTGTTTGATGCATATAAGGTGGATGGCGATACGCTGGAGATTCAGAAATACCACAACATTCACGTTGTTTATACGAAGCAGGCTGAGACAGCAGATCAGTACATAGAAAAGGTCGTGCACCATATCGGACGAAAACGCCATGTGACAGTCGTAACTTCCGATGGCGTGGAGCAGGTCGTGACCCAGGGACAGGGAAGCGCACTTATTTCTTCCAGAGAATTTTATGAAGAGGTAGAAATCACCCGCAGACAGATTCAGGAAGAAATTAAGGAGCGCACAGGCGGCACAAAAAATTACCTTTTCGACCATATGGATGAAGCATTTGTAAAAGAGATGGAAGATGTCCGTCTTGGAAAGAAGGATATTTGATGTTATGTACCATACCAGATTATTATAAAGAATTTTCCTGTATCGCCGCAGACTGCGAGGACACTTGCTGCGCGGGGTGGCAGATTGTAATTGATGAGAAGTCGAAGCGGCGGTACGCAAAGGCAGCAACAGGGCTTAATAATATTGAAAAGAATCTCGCCCGCGAGCTGCGCCGCTGTGTCAACTGGCGCGAGGGCGTCTTTCGTCAGGATACGGAAAAGCGCTGTGCATTTTTAAACCAGAATAATCTTTGCCGGCTTTATCAGATGGCGGGACCGGACAGCCTGTGCCGGACTTGTAAAATGTATCCGCGCCACATAGAAGAGTTCGAGGGAGTCAGGGAAATCACGCTCTCCCTTTCCTGCCCGGAGGCAGCAAGAATCATATTAGGCAAGAAAAATCCGGTGCATTTCTTAAGTTATGAGAAGCCGGGAGAAGAAGATTATGGCGACTTCGACCTGTTCTTTTATTCACAGTTGGTGGACGCAAGAGAAAGCATTTTAAAAATGCTTCAGGATAGAAGTCTCTCCATTCATCACCGCATGGCGCTGGCACTGGCGATCAGCCATGATATGCAGGCACATGTAGACCGCAGGGAAATGTTTTCCTGTGAGGATATTCCGAAGAAATACGAGTCCGAGACAGCCAGAAAGTACACAAAAGAACGTCTGGAAGCATTTGAAAAAGACGAGACCGGACGGTTCGAATTCGCACAGAAAACATTTCAGTATCTGTATCGGCTGGAGCTTCTGAAAGAAAACTGGCTGTATGTGCTGATGGACGCAGACAAATTACTTTACGGCGGTCTGGCAAGTGTGTATGAGGATTCTGTGAAGAGCGATGCAGAACAAAAAGGCAATGCAATACAAAAAGACAATGCAATACAAAAAGGCAATCCAGCACAAAAGGGTGGAGAGGAACAGTCAGAGGAAGACATTGACCAGCTCAGATACTTTGTAAATCTCCAGGAATTTGAACTGTGGAAGCAGGAGCATATGCCGGATTGGGACATTATGCTGGAACAAATGCTGGTGTATTTTGTGTTTACTTATTTCTGTGGGGCAGTTTATGATGGACGTATTCAGGCGAAAATGCAGGTGTGCGTGTACAGTGTCTATATAATAGAAGAAATCTTGCGCGCCAGATGGCTGGAAAATGAAAAGACACTTTCCATGGAAGAAGTTGTGGAGCTGACCTACCGCTACTCCAGAGAGGTCGAACATTCTGACCAGAACCCAGAGCGTCTGGAACATTTCATGGAGAAAAATCCGTGGATCCGTGTAAAGAAGTAAAATGAAAATAGAATAGAAAGAACCGGAAGAAACAGGAAAAGAGGGATTTAATATCGTGGAAGAAGGCAGAGAATATAAAGACACAGTGCAAAAGCTGTTTACATTTATTGAAGAGAGCCCGAGCCAGTATCATGCCGTTGATACAATGAGAAAGCATTTGGAAGCGGCTGGCTATGAGCAGCTTTTAGAGAGCGGAGCGTGGAAGCTGAAATCAGGTGGGAAATATTATGTGATCCGCAGTGGTTCATCACTCATTGCATTTCGAATTCCGGCGCAGGATTCTCAGAATTACTGTGGGTTCCAGATTGTGGCGTCCCATAGTGATTCTCCGAGCTTTAAGATTAAAACAAATCCGGAAATGAACGTGGAAGAACATTATGTAAAATTGAATGTTGAAAAATATGGCGGTATGCTCTGTGCACCGTGGTTTGACAGACCACTGTCTGTGGCAGGGCGTCTGATTGTAAAAGAAAATAACAGACTTGTCACGAAGCTGATCAACGTAGACCGGGATTTGGTCATGATTCCGAATCTGGCTATTCATATGAACCGGGAGGCAAATAAAGGCTACGATTATAACATACAGAAAGATATGCTGCCACTTTACGGATGCGGCGAAGCAAAAGGAAAATTTATGAAGCAGATTGCAGAGGCGGCAAATGTAGAAGAGGACGCGATTCTTGCAAGTGACCTGTTCCTTTACAATCGCATGAGAGGAAGCATCTGGGGAGCTTGCGAAGAATTCATTTCCAGTCCGAAGCTGGATGATCTTCAGTGCGCATTTTCTTCATTGGAAGCTTTCTTGCAGTCTGAAGAACCTTTGCCATCGGAAAATGTACAGGCAAATGAACAAAGCGAAGTTGATGGAAAAAATGTAATCAATGAAAAAAGTATCCCAGTTCACTGCGTATTCGATAACGAAGAAGTCGGAAGTGGGACGAAACAAGGAGCTGCATCTACATTTCTTGCAGATACACTGATTCGAATCAATCATGCCATGGGACGGGACGAGGCCGGATACAGGCAAAGTATCGCCAACAGCTTTATGCTCTCGGCAGATAATGCTCATGGCGTACACCCGAACCATACCGACAAGGCATGCCCGACGAATCGGCCATATCCGGGAAATGGCGTGGTCATCAAGTACAGCGCCAATCAGAAATATACTACCGATGCAATATCAGCAGCGGTGTTTGAGGAAATTTGCAACCGGGCAAATGTACCGTATCAGATCTACGTGAACCGTTCCGATATACTGGGAGGTTCCACACTCGGGAATATTTCCACGACACAGGTATCAGTCAACACAGTAGACATCGGACTGGCTCAGCTCGCCATGCATTCCCCATATGAGACAGGAAGTGTGAAAGACACAGATTACATGATCCAGGCTATGAAGACATTTTTTGAAGCTTCCGTGCGGCAGACCGAAGATGGATATGAACTCATTTCTCGTTGAAAGAAGTAAAATTTTATAATAGTTATTATGTAAACTAATAAATGGACAAAGGAGCGGTTTTTTATCTGATTTAGATGAAAGAACCGCTTTTAAAATATAGCTTTTTAAAATGTGGTATGCTATCATAAAAATATTGTTTTTATACACTACAGGAACGAAAGGGGAACATCATGTTAGAAAAAGTATTTAAACTTAGCGAAAACAAGACTGACGCGAAAACAGAAATACTTGCCGGAATCACAACATTTATGACAATGGCATATATTCTTGCGGTCAATCCAAGCATACTCTCAGCAACGGGTATGGATTCAGGAGCTGTATTTACTGCCACTGCTCTGGCAGCATTTATCGGAACACTGCTCATGGCAATCTTTGCAAACTATCCATTTGCACTGGCACCTGGTATGGGACTGAATGCATATTTTGCATACACAGTTGTATTAGGAATGGGATATAGCTGGGAATATGCACTGACAGCCGTATTTGCAGAAGGAATCGTCTTTATTCTTTTGTCTGCGACAAATGTACGAGAAGCTATTTTCAATGCAATCCCACAGAATTTAAAAGCAGCCGTCAGCGTAGGAATCGGACTGTTCATCGCATTCATCGGACTTCAGAATGCAAAAATTGTAATCGGAGGATCTACACTGCTTCAGTTATTTTCCGTAGATAAATATAACGAAGTAAACGGAGTATCTGCGTCATTTAACGATGTAGGAATCACAGTACTCCTTGCAATCATCGGAATTATCGTCACAGGAATTTTAGTAGTAAAGAACATCAAAGGAAATATCCTCTGGGGAATTCTGATCACATGGCTGCTCGGGATCATCTGCCAGTTCACAGGACTTTATGTACCAAATGCAGATCTTGGATTCTACAGCCTGCTGCCAGATTTCAGCAACGGATTATCCATACCAAGTCTGTCACCAATCTTCTGCAAACTGGACTTCAGCGGAATCTTCTCCCTGAACTTTATAGTCATCCTGTTTGCATTCCTGTTCGTAGACTTATTTGATACGATCGGAACACTGATCGGAGTATCCGCAAAAGCAGACATGCTCGACGAGAACGGAAAACTTCCAAGAATCAAAGGCGCACTTATGGCAGACGCAGTCGCAACAACAGTCGGAGCCGTAATCGGAACATCAACAACAACAACATTTGTAGAAAGCGCATCAGGAGTATCCGAAGGAGGAAGAACCGGACTTACATCAGTCACAACAGCAATCCTTTTCGGACTGTCACTGTTCCTGTCACCAATCTTCCTTGCAATACCATCATTTGCCACAGCACCGGCACTTGTAATTGTAGGACTTTACATGCTCACGAACGTAACAAACATAGATTTCAACGATATGTCAGAAGCAATCCCTTGCTATGTATGCATCATCGCAATGCCATTCTTCTACAGCATCTCCGAAGGAATCTCAATGGGAGTCATCACATACGTGGCACTCAACCTGATCACAGGAAAAGCAAAAGAAAAGAAAGTCAGCATACTCATGTACGTACTGGCAGTACTGTTTGTATTGAAATATGTATTTTTATAAAAAATTGGGGACGGGGTTTTTTCAAAAAACCCCCGTCCCCAATTTCACTTCTACCTGTCCCTTTTTAAATTGTGTCAAAATTCCAATCGCCATTTTCCGGGCTTTCCTAAAATTCCAACCTGTCCCTTTTTGAATTGTGTATAATCTGGCTCCAAATTGTTTTTTCGCCATGGCTTCTGACCCCATCGCGTCTGCGGATTGCATAAAAGGTCGACTCCCATTTTGTTTCGGAAAGTGGAAGAACATCTACATTCCGGTTTTTGAAGATATCCAGATATGGCAGGACAGAGATGCCAAATCCGTGTTCAATCATATTTAAAATCACTTCTATTTCTTCTGCTTCGCAGGCAGGGGCTGCAGAAATTCGATAATCTTTGTAGATTTGTTCCTGAAGCTTTCGCATTGGGCTTGTCCGTGTGAAGAAAATCTGTGGGTATGTAGTAATATCACGAAAGGTGAAAGCTCCTTTTGACATTAATTCATGTCCTTTTGGAACGACGATTTCAACATAGGATTTTTGAACAGGGTAGTATTCAAATAGTTCTGATGAGGGCTGTCCGGAGCAAAAGCCAAGATCATAAGTCATATTTTCCAGACCGTGAAGAATATCCGGAGTCATTCCATTGTAAATTGCGAATGGAAATTTTGCAGAACAGGATTGGATCAGTTCCGGAATGAAGCTTCCGGCCAGGGGATAGACGCTGGCAATCCGGATGATTTTATCTTCTCGGTGGAAGTCAGAGATGGTCTGTTCTAATTCGTCCAAGTTGTTTAAAATGACATCTATATATTTTTTTATTTCTAGTCCATAAGGGCTAAGTCGTACATTTCTGCCAGTCTTTTCAAAAAGTGGAAGTCCATAGTCTTTTTCCAAAGAATGAATTGCATGGCTGAGTCCCGGCTGGGAAATGTTTAGTGCTTTTGCAGCATTTCCATAATGTTGGAGTTCTGCAATCCTGCCGGAGGCTATATCAGATGTATGCAGTAAAAGTATATGAGGCGTATATCACAACAAGATTAAAAGAAAAGAGGATTATCATGAATAAAAAATATCTCCCTGGAGAACTGGCTCTTTGCATCGTACTGATCATCAACAGTCTTGGAGTGTGCCTGATGGCAAAGAGTGGCTTTGGAATTTCAACAATTTCATCTGTGCCATTTGTATTCAATAAAGTATTTCCGGCACTGTCGTTTGGAACATGGAATTACATTTTCCAGACAATGCTCGTATTAACACTTATGATTTTAAAGAAAGCATTTTGTTTCGAATATGTCTTTTCCTTTGTTGTAGGAATCGGAACAGTACTCTGCGCATTCATCACAGGAAAGACCGTATCCATGTTTCAGAAAGTGTTAGATGACCATGTTATATTCTATCGCGCGGTAATTCGTCCGACGAAGCCGGAGATATCCGGACGAACAGTGTAAGATGGATTCTCTAAAAACTAGAACTTCAATATAGAAATAAGTTTCAGAGACATTGCTTTTTTGAAAAAAAGTTATGCCTCTTTTTTTATCAAAAAGGAAAACAAAATATTTAATAAGATTTTTAGTGAACATATACAAGTCTATAATATACTTTTTGTTAATTCTGACTGTTTCGATAGGAATAATGAGAAGATGAAAAATAATGCAATAGATTATAACAATAAAAAGGCTTAATCATACAAATAATCAATTTGCCAATTATATGAAGAGGAGAATACAATATAGATGTTATCAATATTATATAGGAGGAAATAGAGAAATGAAAAAGAAACTAATTGGAATGATGCTTGTACTTGCAATGATGGCGTCTCTGCTTACAGCGTGTGGAAAGTCTAATTCAAGTTCAGACAGCGACTCAACAAAAAAGGCAAAAAGTGAAAGCAGCGAAAACTTAACATCTGATGGTAAGGCAAAGAAAGCTTGTTATATTACAAATTCACCATTAGGTAACGACTTTACAGATTCTATTTGGTCCGGTTTTCAGGCTATGAAAGATAAGGGCTGGGAGGTTAAGAGTATTGAAGTTAGTGAAGAAGGCGAGTATGCAGAGCAGATTCGTGCCATGGCAGCAGAAGGATACACTGCAATCTTCACAATGTTTGATGAAGTAAGTGACGTGGCGTTAGAGCTTGCAGACGAGCTGAAAGAGGAGTATCCAGACCTTCATATTTTCATGCTTGATACATATATGGAGCACGATAAAACAAATTGCACAAGTGTTTCAGTAGATCCGTTCGAGTCATCATTCGTTGCAGGTTTCGTGGCAGCAAATATGACACAGACTGGAACAGTAGGATGGATTGGACATTCTGATATTCTCAAAATTTGGAGATTCAGAGATGGATTTAAAGCTGGGGTAACTTATGCAAATAATGGAACACAGGTTGTGACCGCATTTACAGGAGATTATAAAGATCCTGTAAAAGGACAAGAGACAGCAAAAGCAATGATTGATGAGTACCCGGTAGATATTATTTATCAGTGTGATTATCTTGGAGGAAGTGGCGTCATTTCCGCATGTGCAGATGCTGGTATCAAATGTATCGGTGTAGATGACTGGCAGGGTGGAATTGATAAATGTGTATTCTGGTCAGCAATCAAAGCTATGAATGTAGCAGTAGAGTCTATTCTTCAGGATGTAGATGACGGAAGAGAATTTCCTACGGCAATTAACTTTGACTTAAGTTCAGGCGGTAGAGTTTATGATGATCGTGACTGGAATAACATTCCAAAAGATCTTCAGGATAAAGTAACAGAACTTATCAATGGAATCAAATCTGGAGATGTAGATGTTTACGCAGGATTTGATGAGTACAGATTACAGTACTAAGAATAAGTATAATTAGCAGTGATAAGATGGCGGTTCTTTTTATAAGAATCGCCATTTGTTCTAACGAAAGAAGACAGTGGAGACGGTATGGAGAGCAACGAATATATTCTTGAATTAAATAATATATATAAACAGTTTGGCAACTTAATTGCGAATAATCACGTAAGCATTAAAATAAAAAGAAATTCCATCCATGCCATAGTGGGAGAAAATGGTGCGGGGAAAAGCACATTGATGAATATATTGACCTGTGTTTATAAGATGGATGCAGGAAAGATTCTCTTAAATGGAAAAGAAGTACATTTTCATTCACCCAAGGATGCAGCAAAAGCCGGTATCGGTATGGTACATCAGGAGTTCATGCTTTATAAAGGAATGACCGTATTAGAAAATATTATACTGGGAACAGAAAGAAGTCATATGGGTTTTCTAAATAAAAAAAGAGACTATAAAGATATTGAAGAAATCAGTAATAAATATCATTTCCAGCTTCCATTGAAGGAAAAAATTGATGAATTACCGGTTGCCATGTTGCAGCAGATTGAAATTGTAAAAGTATTGTACAGAGAGGCGGAAATATTTATTTTTGATGAGCCGACTTCAGTACTTACGCCACAGGGAGTGAAAGGCTTGTTTCAGGCATTTCGGTTTTTGAAAGAGAAAGGAAAGACAATTATATTTATCACGCATAAGCTTCAGGAAGTTCTTGAAATTGCAGATTATGTGACAGTTCTAAAAGATGGAAAAGCAATTGGAACAAGAAAAAACGAGGGGCTTACTGAGGAGATACTTGCAAGTATGATGGTTGGACGTGAGGTCATGCTTCATGCAAATAAACTGACATGTGAAAGAGGTGAGATTATTTTAAGCGTCAATCATTTGTCGGTGAAAGATTTTAATAATACTTTGCGAGTGGATGATGTGTCTTTTGATATTCACGAAGGAGAAATCGTTGGTATAGCAGGAGTTGCTGGATCAGGACAGAGTGAAATTGCAGCGACTCTTATGGGACTTGTTTCGCCAGAGCCGGACAGTGAAATCTGTTTTCTGGGAAAGAATATAAAGAATAAAAGTGTAAGAGAAAGAAGAGCTTTAGGAATAGGATATGTACCGCAAGATCGTATGAAAAATGGAATCAATAGACAGGGAACAGTCTGGGAAAATGCAATTATGGGATATCATTTGCAGCATGGAGTAAAAAAGAGTGGTGTCATAAATTTTAAGGAAGTACATGATTTTACAGATGATGTGGTAAATCAATATAGTGTAAAAGTGCAGAAAGATGAAGATATTGCCGGTACTTTGTCAGGAGGAAATATACAGAAACTGATTGTTGGAAGGGAATTTTCTCAAGATAAGAAGTTGTTGATTATTGAGGATCCAACCAGAGGAATTGATGTGGGAGCTATTGAATTTATCTGGAAAAAGATTATTGATATTTCGAGGAAAGGAGCTGCGGTTCTGCTTATCAGTCATGAATTGAATGAAGTTATGCAGTTATCAGACCGGATATTGATTGCATACAATAAAAAATTGCAGGCTCCAAAGAATTCAACTTCTCTTTCAGAAGAAGAAATAGGATTATTGATGGCAGGAGGAAAGATAAGTGAGCAGTAAATGGAAAGAAAAATGGAAAGATATGCGAATGATCTGCCTACAGTATGTGATTGCATTGCTCCTTACGTTAGCGTTGGGAGCACTTCTGATCTATCGTCTGGGGGAGCAGCCAATGACTGCTGTTTATTACATCTGGGATGGAGCTTTTGGGAGCCTTTACAAATTTGGCAGTACATTAAGATGGATGACTCCATGCCTTTTTACCGGAATTGCAGTATCATTTGCATTTAAATCAGGAATCTTTAACTGTGGAATTCAGGGACAAGTATACATGGGGGCAATCACAGCGGCTACGATAGGTTATGCAGTGCCGATGCCAGCCGGAATTCATGCGTTTGTTTGTATCGCAGCAGCAGGGATTGTCGGAATGCTATGGGCATTGATTCCTGCAATTATGAGACTATATTTTAAAATAGACGAAGTTATTACTTCGCTGATGTTTTGCTTTATTGCAACCTATATTACTTCATATATTGTAATCTGGAAAATTATTGGTGGAAAAGCAGATTCTATGGCATCACAGGCAAATGCGTCACCACAGATTATGGACACAGCAAGAATTCCGAAGCTAATCAAGGGAACAGAATTAAATTGTGGAATGTTGTTTGGATTAGTGATAGTAATCATTATCTTTTTGTATAATAAATATACAAAAATTGGATATGAGCTGAAGCAAATAGGTCAAAATATAGAGTTCTGCAAAGCAGGAGGAGTCAATACAACAAAGTTATTCCTTGGAGTATTTTTGATTTCCGGATTGATTTCCGGATTGTGTGGTGGAATCGAAGTATCTGGTTCTTATGGAAGATTTAATACAAATTTCAGTAGTAATATCGGATGGGATGGAATTATGATTGCCAGAGTGGCAGGGAATAACCCACTTGGAGTGATTGCTGTTTCGTTTGTCTGGGGTGCTTTAAAAGCAGGAGCAATGAATATGGAACGCCTTACAACATTGAACCGACTTACAGTTAATATTATTCAGATGTTTTTTGTATTATTGATATCTGTTGATTTTAAAGCATTGTGGAAACGTTTTGGTGTTTACAGACAACGTCGGAAGATTAAAAAGATGGAGGAAACAGTATGATAAAAATATTATTTGGAACGATTACTCTGTCTGCAACATTAAGACTTGCGACTCCGATTATCATAGCAGCTGTAGGAGGAAGTTTTTCACATAAAGCGGGTACTTTTAACATTGCATTCGAATGTTTTATGTTATTTGGCGCATTTTTTGGAGCATATGGAAGTTATCTGACGGGGAGTCCGATGGCAGGAGCGCTGCTGGCGGCTGTTTCAGGAGGGGTACTTTCTCTTGTATTTGGATTATTTGTATTTATTTTAAAGGCAAACCCGATGATTATCAGTATTGCTATGAATAACGGAGCCTGGGCAGTCACGACGCTTATGTTGACACTGGTATGGGGAGTCAGAGGATCCTTTGTAAGCCCGGAAATTGTTAGTTTTAAAACACTGGATATTCCAGTACTTCGAAATATTCCTTACATAAAGAATATTGCAAATAACCAGATTATTCTTGTGTATATGGCATATGCAATTATTATCATCGGAACAATTATTATGTATAAGACAAAGTTCGGACTGCGAGTCAGAGGAATCGGTATCAATGATGTGGCAGCCCAGACCGCTGGTGTAAATGTTGGAGCGACTAAGTGGATTGCGCTGATTATTATGGGAACAATGGTTGCTTTTGCAGGAGCCTACTGTCCATTGTGTGGGTTAAGTACATTTTCAGAAAATATGACAGCAGGAAGAGGATTCCTGGCGTATGCATCAGTACTTGTTGGAGATGGAAATCCACTGGTCAGTGGTTTGATAGCGGTAGTTTTTGCATACGCAGATGCATTAATGCTTACACTGACACAAAAAGGATATCCAACACAGTTGATTCAAACATTTCCTTATGTAGCAGTTATTATTGTATTATTTGTAACAAATATAAAGAATTTTAAAAAGAGTACAAGTGTGTAAGAAAATGGCAGGTGATGTAAATGAAAAATTTATTTAAAAGACTTCCCACTTTTTCGGCAGATTACAGTGGAGTATGCAATGCCATACAGCATATGCGCTGCCTGATAATACTACATGGTCAGGGAGGATGCATTGGCGGAGTGAGTACATGTGATGATTTTGAAAAAGAAAAGAATGAAGAACGCATTTTATTTACAAAGATATCAGAAATTGATACTGTGACCGGAAATGATCGTAAAATTCTAAATCAGATTGTCTTAGATTCACAGGAGATAGAGCATGATTTTATTGTTATAGCAGGTTCTCCAATTCCAATGCTGATTGGTACAGACTGGAAAGCATGGGTGAGAGAATTGGAAGAAGCTACAGGAAAACCTGTGATTGCGATGAATACCAAAGGATTTTTAACTTATGAGGAGGGAGAAAAGGCAGTTTTTCTGGAATTGGAAAAAAAATTTTCCAAACCGGTAAAAAAAGAAAATCGTGTGAATATTATTGGGGATACATGTTTGTCCGGCTGGACAGAGGACAGGCGGACAAACTTAAAAAGCAACCTGCAAAGACAATACGATAAAGTCATTTCATGGAATGATAATGCTGGGATAGAAGAGTTACAGAAGATGTGTAGTGCCAGTATAAATATTGTGGCATCTGTCTCAGCACTTCCGACAGTCAGGAAGCTGGAAGAGGATTATGGAGTTCCATATATGATAGCAGAGGAGGAGTTAAAAGAGATAAAGGGAATGGGAGTATTTAATAAGACAGGATCTATTTTACTGGTTGGAGAACAGGTGATTATGAATCAATACAGAAAACAATTCCGAAAAAATGGATATACGGGTCGAATTTCCGTATGCAATTTCTTTGAGATGAATCTAGAATGGATGGAAGAAGGAGACTGCCGTCTGGAGGGCGAAGATGACTATATAAAATACCTCAAAGAGCAGGACGGTTATGAATATATTGTCGGAGATCCGCTGTTGGAACAGTTTGGGGGATATCAAAAGGAATTTATAAATGTACCGCAAATTGCATTGAGTGGAAGATTATTAAATGACAGGTGATATGTGAAAAGGATTTTGAAGCGGGAGCGAGAAATATGAGTACAAGATCAATTTTTAGTATAGAGGAAGTTTATCAGTCAATTAAAGAGGAAAAAAATCTGACAGAAAGTCATCTTGGCGTTCCAGGAAATTCAAAAGGCTGTGGAGGAATTATAGATATTGCATTGATGATTCCAGAATCAGTGGTGCTATTTGTAGCACCACTCGGGTGTGCGCGTCATGTGACGACTCACAGCTGGCAGCGGGATGGCAGAGTATTTGCACTAGCATTGGATGAGGCAGAAGTTGTAACTGGTACACATCTCAACACCATTGAACAGGCAATTTTGGAGATTTATAATGATTGTAGAAATAAGCTAAAACTGCTTACTATATGTGGTTCCTGTATTGATCGTCTGATGGCATCGGACTTTGAAATGGTGGCAGAGCGGTTATATGGACAGATGCCTGGAAGAATCCTGGTCATCTGGATGGACCCGGTAGTAGGAAGAAAAGAACATTGCCAGGTCAGATGCTGGGATAAAGTTTATTCCATGTGGAGGACAGGTGAAAAGAAAAACCTGTCAGTGAATCTTATAGGTCGTCTGTATCCACCGGCACAGAATAGTGAACTTCCACAATTATTGAAAAAAGCTGGAGTCCAGAACATAAAGCATATGGCTGAGTGCGAAACACTGAATGAGTTTTATGAGATGGGAAATGCATCATTAAATATTCTTGGAAGTAATCTTGGTGAGAAAGCGGCAAAAAAGCTGCAGAAAACAAAAGGAATTCCGTATATAAAATGTCAGCCAACATTATCGGTAGAAAAAGTGTATAATATGTACAGGCAGCTGGAAGATATTTTGAAAATTAAAATCTGTGATGAAGAAATCTATAGATTCACGAAAAAAGAAGTGGAGCAATTCAAAAAAGAGCGCAAAAACAATCCGGTACATATGGCAATAGGAGAAGCTTATGCGAGCCATGAAGATGCTTTTTCCATGGCAAAGGAGATTGCAGAATTAGGAATTAGTGTTGACTGGATTTATTCCGATGGGAAATTTAGTGGGAAATCGGAACAGATTACCTGGCTGTATGAAAATCAGAAAAATGCAAAAGTTTTGCTATTATCACATCCGGGCAGCAGGAAAATGATGCTAGATCCGCCAGAAGTGGACGTGGCATGGGGGATGAATGAAAAGTGGTTTTTAAAGAAAAAGAATAATCATTGGATTGATGTAGAAAGCAGACCAATAGACTGTGATTATGCCAGTGTTTTATGGTTTATAAATGTTGTAGAAAATGAATTGAAAAGAAGGAAAGATAAATGAAGAAGATTGCAATTTATGGAAAGGGTGGAATTGGGAAATCCACAGTGACAGGAAATCTGGCGGTAGCATTTGCACAGACTGGGTATCGGGTGCTTCAGATTGGCTGTGACCCGAAGGCAGATTCTACAATGAACATAGTAGGAGAACAGGGAATAGAACCTGTCATGGATGTTCTGCGAGGTGGGAATATACATCCAGCATTGGAGGATATTTGTAAAGTCGGATTTGCAGGAGTATATTGTGTAGAGGCAGGAGGCCCAATTCCGGGAATGGGATGCGCAGGTCGAGGAATCATTACAACATTCGAATTACTGGAAGAGCTGGAAGCATTTGAAAAAATTAATCCGGACATTGTATTATTTGATGTTCTGGGTGATGTTGTTTGTGGAGGATTTGCAGCACCGATTAGAGAAAATTACGCAGATGAGGTAATCATTGTTACCTCCGGTGAGAAAATGTCCCTATATGCAGCAGGGAATATTGTAAAGGCGGTAAAATCTTTTGAGGCTCGTGGATATGCGTCGGTGAAAGGCGTCATATTAAACCGACGGAATGTTGAAGACGAAGAAGTGGAAGTTGCCAGATTTCTGGAGGAAAACGAATTACCTCTATTAGGTGATATCCCACGTGATAATCTGATTCAGCAGTGCGAGAAGAAATCACAGACTGTCTTGGAAGGAGCAAAAGAGTCAGAGGTGGCGGAAATGTTTCGATATCTTGCAAAGAAGATAGTGGAGGAATAATTATGATTCACAGAATTTTGTCACTTGGAACGATTGCAGTTGATACAATGCTTTATATTGACAAAATGCCAGGAAAAGATGGATTTGGACATGTATATTCTGAAAAAGTTGTTCCAGGAGGCAGCAGTGCAAATGTCGCTGTTGCAGTAAAAGAATTAGGAAATATAGTTTTACAGTCAGGGAAAATAGCAGATGATTCATTTGGAGTTATTATTAAAAACAATCTGAAGGAAGAAGGAATTGATACAAGATATCTGGTGACAGAACCAGGTGGGGAATCTTTACATACGTATATTGTTGTGGATAAATCAGGAGAGCATTTTATTCTAGCAAATTCTGGAAACTGTGTAATGAACCTTGAAAAAGAAGAAATACCAGAGCAGTTGTTTGAAGATATTGATTTATTTTATACAGATCTTGCATCTCCAAGGGCAGCAGTTTATATTGCTGGAGAATGTTACAGGAGAGAAATTCCGGTTGTGTATAATCTTCAGAATCCACCATCTATGGATCAAGGAGTAACATCAGAAGTTATAGATGAAATGTTGGAATATACCAGTTTATTTATTACAGGTAAAGCCACAATCTGTGCGACAACAGGAATAGATGATCCAGTTCAGGCAGTGAAGACATTTATCGGAGAGCACCATCTTCCAGATGGATTCATCTGCACCCAGGGGTGTGCTGGGGCAGACTGGTTTACAGAAGAAGAATACCATTGTGGTATCTGTGAAGTAGACAGTGTCGATACGACCGGAGCCGGAGATGTATATATTGCTGGAATTATGGATTCTTATTACTGTAAACAGAAATCAAAGCAGGAAAGTATGAAAGATGCGGCAGTTGTTGCAGCATTAAAAACAATGCAGACAGGACCGCGTTTTAGTATGGACAGAGAAAAACTAGAAGAAATGAGAACGATGTATATATCGTAAAAATGATTGGTGGGAGAATTATGAATGAAAAATATCTGGTGGAAAGTTGTTTACTTACACATGGACTTCGTTCTGTTACAGATGAAGAGATGATGCAGACATGGCAGGGAGTAGATGCGACATTTGCTTGGATAGATAAGGGAAAAATCCAAACTGGTTCTGTGGAACAATTCATAGAATTTCGAAAAAGAAAGATTAAGCTCAGAGTAAATTACAAAAATATAGATGAGATGCTGGAGAAAAAGGTTCCGGGAGCATTAACTGCGTCAGGAACAATGGAAGTATGCCGGAGATTAGAAATTCCGACAGCTGTGACATGTGGAATTGGAGGAATCGGAAATATTCCGGGAGAAAAAATTTGCACAGATCTGCCTGCCTTGGCAGAGATTCCGGTAAATCTTGTTGCAACATCTCCAAAGGATATGATAAATATTCCACAGACATTTACATGGCTTCGAGAAAGAGATGTAAAAATTTTCGGATATCATACAGATTACTGTACAGGATATGTATTTTACAGTGCACATGAGAAATTGGACGGAACGTTTGATACAGTACCAATGGAGCGGACAGGCAAAACATTACTTTTAAATCCAATACCGATGGAAGATAGAATTCAGGATAATCAGATTCTGGAACAGGCTGTAAAAGAAGCATTTGAGGCAGTGAAAAGAGGTGAGTATTTTCATCCGGCTGCCAATGGAGCAATAGACAAACTGACAGACGGAAAATCTTCTTATATTCAACTAGCATCTATTGTAGAAAATGCAAAACTTGCAGAAAACATAGCAAAAACCCGTTAGTCTTTCGACCAACGGGTTTTTGTTGTTGTTATAGTTATCTAAAGGAATGAGAGTAAGTGCTTTCGCACTTTATGAGGGGGAGATAGTTGATTTATGTCTCTCTCAACTATCTGACTTTATTATAGCCAAGAATTATGTCTAAAATATGTTAAAACAATAAAACAAATCTGAAATTTCTTATGAAAACCTTAAGAAAAGCAGAAACCAGGTTAAGAAATCCCAATTCAATCTAGTGTTTCAATAGGAATATCTTCACTTTTTTGAGCAAGATATTCTGCCGGTGAAATTTTATAGGTATTTTTAAATGCTCGATAAAATGAAGAATAATCATTAAATCCAACTTGTGAAGCAACTTGTTTGAACGGAACACCTGCTCGGATAAGTCGTACAGATTCGGCTAGTCGTTTTTTCCGGATATATTGATAGCAACTAATACGTAACTTTTTTTGGAATAAACTGTTCAAGCAACTTTTGCTGATATGGTATTTTATAGACAAATCTTCTAGGCTGATATTATCAGTAAAATGCTCATCAATATAGGCAATGATTTCATTAATCAATTCAGGTTGTAGTTCTGTGATTGCCTTTGTGCAGGAGGTGGCGAAGCTGGCAATTTTGACTAACAGGCAGAGTACTGCACCGCATAAATATGCTTCAGATAAAGAGCCATATGTGTCTGAAATTTTATATAATGAAGGAAAATCTATTCCAAATTCGAGTGCGCTATCTGCAGTATGAAGAATGCTCGGAAACTGAAATGAGAAATTAATATGATTAATTTCATCAAGTTTATTCATTAATATTTCAAAATAATCGTTACTAATCCATAATGTATATATATCAAAATAATTCGAAACCATTTCACTGGATGTAAAATGGTGATTTGTATTTGGCGGAATAATAAGAATATCACCATTTGTAAGATAGAGCGTATCTTTTCCAAGGGTAAATAATATATCACTGCTTTTACAGAAATTTATTTCATAAAAATCATGTTTATTCATGTGAAAATCATCATTTAAATATCCACTGTGATGCATACATTTTACATAACGTATATTCAAATCAAGGTTATATTTTTCTTTTGGAGTTTTTCGGTTCAGAGTAATCATAAGTACACCTCATTGTAAAAATGCATGTTAACAGATACGGTATAAGTATACCATGTTATGATAATAAATGCATGATTTAGATTGTAAAAAGTGTTATATGTATTGCAAAAAGAAGTTGAAAATAACATATAGAAAAAAACAATATATGTATAAAAAATGGAAAAAGCCTGAAAATTGGCAGTTACTTATAGGCAAAAGAAATAAATAAAAAAATGCATAAAAAAATATCTATTTGCGACGATAATTAGAAAGTGTTACTTTTTCAGAAATAAATATTTCATATATCCGTTATGAAATGTAATTCAGAACAAACAGGAGGAAGAGTAAAAAATGAAAAGAAGAGTAGTAGCAGTATTTTTGAGCCTTGCTATGGTAGCGGCTCTTGCTACAGGATGTGGAAATTCTGGAAAAGAAGCAAGTGGTACGAGTAGTGATACGAAAACTGAAAGTACGAATGATAAAGAAAGCGTGTTTATTCAGCCAATCACATCTATGCCGGCATCATTACAGCCAAGTACAAAGAGTGATGATCAGGTTACTAAAACAAGACCTGTATCAGACCGATTACTGGCTGAAACAGCCGATGGTATTGAATATTATCTGGCAGACAGTCTGAAAGTTTCAGATGATGGAAAAGAATATACACTTCATTTAAATGAAGATGCAAACTGGAGTGACGGAGAACCAATCACAGTAGATGATATTTTATTTACCATTGATTATGCCGGAATTAGTTCAAATGGAAGCTCATCAGCAAACACAATTGCAGGACAGCCAATTAATTTTGAAAAAGTAGATGATAAGACTTTAAAAATTCAGTTACCACAGCCATATGCAACATATGTAAGAACGCTGGATCAGATGTGCGTACTTCCATCACATGCATTTGACGGAGATGCTACAAAAGTAAATGATAGTGATTATTTTAAACAGCCTGGATTTGCAAGTTCAGGAGCATATGTAGTATCAGAGATCAACGATGATAATATTGTATTTACAGCAAGAGATGATTATTACAGAGGAACACCGTCTGTTAAGAAAATAATTATGAAGACAATTGGTTCCGGAAGCACCAGTGATATCGCACTTGAAAATGATGAGATTTCTTATATGCGTGTAACAACAGCAGATCAGCTTGAAAAATATAAAAAAGCATCTGATGAGTATACATTATATGAGTTATCTGAAGCACGCTTAAACTATCTGCAGATCAATCCTGCATCAAATTTATCAGATGATGAGAGAAAAGCAATTTTCTTAGCATTAGATGCTCAGGAGATTATTGATGCAGCATATGGTACAGATGAGCTTGCACAGCCAGCTAATAGTCTGATGACACCGGATCAGAGCTTCTATGATAAAGACTGTAAAGGTTACAGCCAGGATATTGAGACAGCGAAGAAACTTGCAGAGTCTTCCGGACTTACAGGAAAGACAATCAACTATAAGTTTAATTCAGACCGTGCTAACATGGAGGCAGTTGCAACGGTTGTTCAGCAACAGTTAGAGAAGATTGGTGTAAAGGTAAATGTACAGGGAGCAGATTCAACGACATTCTTTAAGAGTTTCTTCTATATGTGGTATGGAAGCGGTGAGAAAGATACAAGCTGGGATTTAGCTTCCAACGGTTGGGATTCTGAAAGAGGAACAGATCTTGGACAGTCCCTTTCTTATTTCAACAGTTCATTTGGATACAGTGACGAAATTAAAACACTGGCACAGCAGATCAATGCAACAGTAGATCAGGATGAAGCAAAGACATTAGCAAAAGATCTTCAGCAAAAGACATTAGATGAGTACTATCAGTATCCATTAACATATACCAATTATATTATGGTATCTAAGAAAAATGTAACAGGGCTGGATACATGTAAGATTATTCCGGAATTTAATGATTATCTGGAAATTTACCCACAAAATAATTAATGTTGAAATAATTACAAATTCGAGTAAAGAAGATAAGGCAGATATTCGAACAATATCTGCCTTATCAACATATGAAGTGAAAGAAAGGATTAGAAATGTTAAAATATTGTGCAAAAAAGATAGCTCAATTACTGATTGTATTAGTATTGATTTCCTTTTTTTCTTTTGGAATCATTTATTTTGCACCAGGAGATGTTTCTTCCATGTACATTACTCAGGATATGACGGATGAACAGAAAGAACAGGTAAGAAAAGATCTTGGATTAGACAGAAGTATGATGGAACAGTATACAGAGTGGGCGAAACGTGCAGTTCAGGGTGATTTTGGTGTATCGCTTGCAAATAAAAATTCAGTAGCACCACAGATTATGAACCGCCTTCCGGCAACAATACAACTGATGGGAGCGGCATTGTTGTTGTCATTGATTCTGGCTATTCCACTTGGACTGGTGGCAGGTGCGAAGAAAAATACATGGATTGATAATTTTATCAGCAGCATTTCCTATGTAGGAATGTCCGTACCATCGTTCTGGCTGGGAATGCTATTGATTATTTTCTTTACGGCAAAGCTTCATATACTGCCATCTTCAGGTATGCATTCTGCGGGAATGACATCTCTGGGGGATACTGTAAAGCACATGATAATGCCGTGTATTACGTTAAGTCTTGGTAATCTGGCAGTTTTCATCCGCTACGTGCGGGCAAACACAGTTGGTCAGTTGAGTGAAGAATACGTTGTGACAGCAAGAGCAAAAGGAACACCGGATATGAAGATTTTATTCAATCATGTGATGAAAAATACATTGTTGCCGATTATTACTTTATTGGGAATGAATATGGCATCTTTAGTATGTGGATCATTTATTATAGAAACCATATTTGGCTGGCCTGGAATCGGAACCTTGGCAATGAGTGCAATTGGTTCCAGAGATTATCCGATGATTATGGCATATGTCATGATGTCCGGCTGCATTCTTGTAATAGGAAATTTTGTGGCAGATGTTCTTTATGCTGTAGTAGATCCGAGAATCAAACGGGGGATAGATGATGCAAATGGAAAATAAACTGGAATATACCGATGATTTATTTGTCAGGACAAATAAAAAGTATAAAGAGGAAGTGAGTGTAGCTCGTCACAGTGTATGGAGAGATATTAAAAAAGAACTGTTAAGCAATAAGATTGCAGTTATCTGCCTGGTGATTTTATGTGTGATTATCATTGCATCATTTCTGGCACCATTAAGCCCGTATGATCCGAATGTAATTGATGTTACGCACAAATTAGAAGGACCGTCATCTGCACACTGGTTTGGAACAGATGACTATGGCAGAGATTACTTTACAAGGGCATTATACGGAGGAAGAGTGTCACTTACAGTTGGTTTCTCAGCAATGATCGTAACTGTGATACTTGGAACAGCAATTGGTGTCATTTCTGGATATGTAGGTGGAAAACTAGATATTCTGATGATGCGTTTTACAGATATATTTCTTGCGCTCCCAAGTATGCTTTTAATGATTGTATTAAATACTATGTTAAGTCCGGGTCTTGTGACACTGATATTAGTCCTGAGTCTGTTTTCATGGGCATCGGTTGCCAGAATTACAAGAGCGGAGACCATGTCCTTAAAAGAAAGAGATTTTGTAGTTGCTTCAAAAAATCTGGGGGCTGGAAATATTCTGATTGCAGTGAAACATATTGTTCCGAATATTATGGGACCTGTTACAGTTGCTGCAAGTCTTGGCGTTGCAAATGCAATCTTAACGGAATCCTCTTTGAGCTTTTTAGGACTGGGAGTGCAGATTCCGCAGGCGTCCTGGGGAAGCATGTTACAGGGAGCACAGTCTCATATTATGGATACCCCAATGCTGGCAATTTATCCAGGAGTTCTGATATTATTTACAGTGTTGAGTTTTAACCTGTTAGGAGATGTGCTTAGAACAGCATTGGAACCTAAGATTGTGAAGTAGGAGACAGGAATGAAATCATTAGTAGAAGTAAAAGATTTATCAGTATCATATTATACATATGCTGGAGAAGTGCAGGCGGTAAGAGGAATTTCGTTTAACATTTGTGAAGGAAAGACAGTTGCGCTGGTTGGAGAATCGGGCTGTGGAAAATCTGTAACAGCCAAGACGTTATTAGGTCTGATTGATAAGCCGGGAAAGGTAAAAAATGGAAGTGTGGTATTATTTAGGGGAAAAGATATACTGAATAATAGTAAAAAAGAATGGAATGATTTCCGAGGGAAAGACTGTTCTATGATTTTTCAGGATGCTCTGGTTTCTCTGAATCCGACAAAATCAATTGGCAAACAGATTATAGAGAACTTAAAAAATCATCAAAAGGAAAATAAACAGGAAATGTGGACGAAAGCGGTCAAGATGCTGGCAAAGGTAGGAATTCCTGATCCAGAGACATGCATGAATAAATATCCACATGAACTGTCTGGAGGAATGCGGCAGAGAGTGATGATTGCTATGGCAATGATTACAAAACCAGAACTTTTGATTGCAGATGAACCGACAACCGCTTTGGATGTTACGATTCAGGCACAGATTCTGGAGTTGATGAAGGAACTGCAGGAAGAAACAAAGATGTCAATTCTCATGATTACTCATGACATGGGTGTGGTGGCAGATATTGCAGATGAAATTATTGTAATGTACGCGGGAAAGATTGTAGAAAAAGCTCCTTGCAGAGAATTGTTCTATCACCCGCAGCATCCATATACATGGGCACTTCTGAATTCTGTTCCAAGAATTGATTATGAAGAAGACAGTAAACTGATCGCAATTGAAGGAAGCATACCGGATATGACCAATCCGCCGAAAGGCTGTGGATTTTGCGCAAGATGTCCGTATGCAATGAAGATATGTGAAGAATACGAGCCGCCGAAAACGCAGCTGGAAAAAGAGCATGAAATCAGCTGCTGGCTGATGCACGAAAAGGCAGACAGGTCAGGACTGCCGTATGAAATAGGAGGAAAGACAGATGAGTAGTGATTCTGCAAAAGAAACAGAGCTGGAAGTACGGAACCTGTGCAAATATTTCCCTGTGAAGCATAAGGGAGTGTTAAAGGCTGTGGATCATGTCTCATTTCAGATTCAAAGAGGAGAAACATTAGGAATTGTTGGAGAATCGGGTTGTGGAAAAACAACATGTGGCAAGACCTGTATTGGAATGTATGAGCCACAGTCCGGCGAAGTCTTGTATCAAGGCAAAAATATTCATAAAATGAGTAAAAAAGAGCGCTTTGAACTTACAAGTAAAGTTCAGATGATTTTTCAAGATCCATATGCGTCACTGGATCCGCATCAGAAAGTATACGATATTATTGCAGAAGGAATGCGGATACATAAGCTGGTATCTAATCAGTCGGAAGAAGAAAAGAAAGTTATGGAACTTTTGGAAATGGTAGGACTTAGTGCAGAACATGCCAACCGTAATGTGCATGAATTCTCTGGAGGTCAGAGACAGCGGATTGGAATAGCAAGAGCATTGTCTGTAGAACCGGAATTCTTATTTTGCGACGAACCCATTTCAGCATTGGATGTATCCATTCAAGCACAGATTGTAAATCTTTTGGAACGGCTGAAAGAAGAACGGAATCTGACAATGTTGTTCATAGCACATGACTTGTCTATGGTAAAACACATTTCTGACAAAATTGGAGTGATGTACCTTGGAAATATGGTAGAAATGTCTTCGGCAGCAGATCTTTATAAGAATCCATATCATCCATATACCGAAGCATTGTTATCCGCAGTGCCGATTGCAGATCCGGATGTGGCAAAAACAAAAAAGAGAATTTTCCTTCAAGGAGATGTTCCAAGTCCGGTCAATCCGCCAAAAGGATGCCGTTTTTGTGGACGTTGCAGCAAATGTATGGACATTTGCCATGAAACATGCCCGGAATTAAAAGAGATTTCCAAAGACCACTGGGTGGCATGTCATCTATACGATGAATAAGATAGATGTTATAATTTTTCCATAAATGGTTTTTTTCAATATTAAAACAAGTATGAGACAGGAGAGGAATAAAATGAAATACGATTTTACGAGTATTATTGACAGAAAAGGAAAGGATGCGATCGCGGTAGATGTATTACCAAATCTTCTTGGTCCGAACAATCCGATTCAGGTAAGAGACGGTCTTGACATGATTCCAATGTGGATTGCGGATATGAACTTCCCGGCTTTACCGACGATCACTGAGGCAATTGTCGAGAGAGCAAAACATCCGACTTACGGATATTTTAAGACAAGAGATGAATATTTTGACAGCATCATCGGATGGCATGAGACGAGAAATCATGTAACAGGACTTGAAAAAGAGCATATCGGCTATGAAAATGGTGTTCTTGGGGGCGTAGCAAGTGCACTACATGTACTTTGTTCACAGGGAGATCATGTGCTTGTTCATGCACCGACATATATTGGATTTACGGGAACGCTCAACAACAACGGATATCACATTGTGCACAGCAATCTGAAAAAAGATGAAGAGGGAATCTGGCGCATGGATTTTGAAGATATGGAAGAAAAAATCGTGAAAAATAAAATTCATGCAGCTATTTTCTGCTCACCGCATAATCCGACCGGACGTGTCTGGGAGCGCTGGGAGATTGAAAAAGCAATGGAACTTTATGCAAAATACGATGTGACAGTCATTTCTGATGAAATCTGGTCTGATATTATTCTGGACGGACATCAGCATATTCCGACGCAGTCTGTTTCAGAAGATGCAAAGAACCGTACAGTAGCACTCTATGCGCCTTCCAAAACATTTAATCTGGCGGGACTGATTGGCAGTTATCACGTTATTTATAATCGGACACTCAGGGAGCGCATTGTAAAAGAATCCTCTCTGTGCCATTATAATTCGATGAACGTGCTGTCCATGTATGCGCTGATCGGTGCATACAAACCGGAAGGCTACGAGTGGGTGGACGAACTCAGACAGGTCATCGGAGAAAATGTGACATATGCCTGCGATTATATTGCCGAGCATTTCGAAGGTGTGCATGTATCCAGACCACAGGGAACATATATGCTTTTCATTGACTGTGAAGAGTGGTGCAAGGCTCATGGAAAAACTGCAGAGGAACTGTTGAAAATGGGCTATGAGGCAGGAGTGTTCTGGCAGAGTGGAAAAGCATTTCATGGAGAGTGGTATATTCGTATGAACCTCGCACTGCCGAATTCCAGAGTGAGAGAAGCATTTGACAGACTGGATAAATATGTATTTAACGCATAAGATTTCTTGAAACTATAGATAAATAAAATACATACACATATATATTATAAATACCAATTTGTCTGATATTAATAAAGAGACTACAATAAAAATTATATGTTGAGGAAAATGAAAACTTAAGGAGGAAGTAATATGGAGTTAGTAAAAGAATTGCCTGAGATTTTCGAAGAATTTGCAGAGCAGAGGCAGAAATCATTTTTGGTCATGAAAGAGGTAAAAGATAAGGGGATTCCAGTAATTGGCGCGTATTGTACCTATTTTCCACAGGAAATTGCCATGGCTATGGGAGCTGTAACAGTCGGACTTTGCTCCACATCTGATGAGACAATCCCGGTTGCAGAAAAAGATCTTCCAAAGAACCTTTGCCCGATGGTAAAAGCAAGTTATGGTTTTGCTGTAACTGACAAATGTCCATTTTTCTATTTTTCAGATGTGGTTGTCGGGGAAACAACTTGCGATGGAAAGAAAAAAATGTACGAGTTAATGAAAGAGTTTAAAAATGTGTACATTATGGAACTTCCAAATACGCAGAACGAATCAGCATTAGAACTTTGGAAAAAGGAGATTATACGATTCAAAGAATATCTTGAAGAGACATTTAACACAACAATCACAGAAGAACAGGTTCGCCATGCAGTTCATGTTGCTAACCAGGGACGGCTGGCGCTTCGCAGGTTTTATGAAACAATGAAAAATGATCCGGCGCCAATGGAAGGTTCCAAGCTTTTTAATGTTCTTTATGGAAGCCAGTTCAAATTTGATAAAGAAGCAATGCCGGCAGAAATCGATGCACTGACAGAAAAAATCATGAAAGAATACGAAGAAGGAGAAAAGCCAGAGAGACGAAAGAGAATTCTCCTGACAGGCTGCCCAAGCAGCGGTGCTCCGATGAAGGTTGTAAAAGCAATTGAAGAAAATGGTGGAAATGTCGTTGTATATGAGAACTGTGGCGGTGCGAAGTCAGTGGATCGCCTGATCGATGAAGATGCAGAAGACATTTATCAGGCAATAGCAGAACGTTATCTGGCAATTGGCTGTTCTGTCATGACTCCAGACACGAATCGTTATGAATTGTTGGAAAGATTGCTTGACGAGTATCAGGTAGAAGGAGTTGTTGAGATGACCCTTCAGGCCTGCCATACATATAACATTGAGGCAAAGAGCATCGAGAAGCGTGTAAAAGAAAAAGGACTTCCTTATATTCATATCGAGACAGATTATTCACAGGCAGATGTAGGACAGCTTGATACACGAATCGCAGCATTCCTTGAGATGATTTAAGGATACTACGAACATAAAAGAGTAGCATTTGCAGACAAAAAGGGGCTGTGAAATAAGTCCCTAAAAGAAATAGGACCATTCGTTCATGCGAAAGGTCCTATTTTTGTGGTAAAATTAACTTGCGATGAAAACTTTACACAATAATTATTGTAATTCAAAACAAGGATATTTACCACTGTTTCTTTCAGATTATTTGGATCTGCTGGATCCTGTTTTAACATTTGACAGATTGATGGGCAGAATCGATTTAAACAAGTATCTGACGGATATTCCGGAGTATACAACCGGACGACTCAGATATAATCCAGTCAACATGTTAAAAACAGTACTTTTCGGATTTATGACTAGCGGCTACTGATCTCTGAGAGAACTGGAAGACAACTGCAAAGTTAATATCAGGTTCATGTATCTCATGGATCACCAGACTCCGTCATACAGAACCTTTGGATATTTCATTAATGAAATACTTCAAGATAAGATTGAAAACATTTTTAACGACATCAATCATGCTATCTTTAACGAGGAGCATGTAGATCTGCAACATCTCTACATCGACGGCTCCAAGTTTGAAGCAAACGCAAACAAGTACATTTGTTTACGGAAGTGGAAAGCGAAAATCCAAAGAACAGCGTCATTATGAACACTTGACTACTTTCTGTCAGAAACTTCAAGAATACATACAAAAAATTGAAATCTGTGGTCCTAATCGAAACAGTTACTCTAAAACAGATAACTCAGCTACCTTTATGCGTATCAAAACGGATTACATGGGCAATGATCAGCTTCTGCCAGCATTAATGTACAGATTGGTGTAGCAGATGAATATATTGCAGTTGTTGACGTGAACCATTATCGTTCGGATATGGATTGTTTCGTTCCTTTGATGGAGCACTTCAAACAAACTTATGGATTCTATCCCAAATATCCTGTGGCAGATGCTGGATATGGCTCATACAACAATTATATTTTCTGTGAACAGAACGGAATTGATGAGCAAGGTGTCATGAGATGTCCTAACGATAAAGCATTCCATTTTTTATACAGAAAAAATGTGAGGGGAAATCAATACGGACGTAAGGAAGAATTGTATGAATGCGAAGACTGTAGTGGATGTCCATATGCAGAGAAATGTAAGAAGACAGATAAGAATCGAACCGTTCGGATCAATCAGGAATTAACTTCCATGCATCAGGAGGTAATCGAAAACCTAGAAAGTATCCACGGTGCGTTATTACGAATGAACCGTTCGATACAAGCAGAAGGCACTTTCGGAATAATGAAAAACGACCGTTGGTACAAGAGAATTGTCCGAAGAGGCATTCATTCAGTCAAACTGGAAGTTTTACTCGTGGCGATAGGCCATAATCTATATAAATATCAGAAAAAAAAGATGAGAAACAGAACTGCCGCATAGATTCAAAAAAAGAATTTCTATGGGGTAGGGGAAGTGCGCTTTCTTTGCGCATGATTTCAGTCATTTATACACAACAGGTACAAAAAGGGAGATGCGAAAAAACTCAATCGAGTTTTTTCACATCCCCGAAAAATTTATATTTTTTCAATTGTCTACTTGACGGGGAGCAGTTCATTTATCTACTGTAACAGCCTCGTTTAACATATCTTTATGATAGGCTTATTGTAATAATTCTTTGTTTTACTGTCAATACTTTTGATTCGCTTCACAGAATCTTCATTTTTAGCATATAGGACGGACGCATGCCTTAACCGCCAGCACATTTTTGTGGATCTGGCTCTGCCGCGCTGATTCCCTTTTCCTGATTCAGGCGAAGATCAAGCGGTCCGTCTGCACGGAAAGAAAAACCACGCTTCAGATTGTCGATCTGCATGAACGATCCCCCGAAATCTGCAAGAATAAAATCAAATCCACCGGCTTCTTTTGCAATCTCATCGATTGTACAGAAATTCTGAAGTTTGACCGTCAGAATGTCCTCTCCAAAGCTCTGCTCTGCCAGACGCTTACGAGGCTATGCAGATTCCTCCTGATCCACATCTGTTACATACATATGACCTTCACCATGCAGGCATTCCAGCCGGAGTATTTCCCTTATATCGTGCTCTTCGTTTGTGTGGTGTCTGTGTTTCCTGTTCCATTTCGTTCTCCCTGCCTATTTTTTATAAAAATCATTAGAGTCATATTCGCATGTCAGCGTTTTAACAGGAATTTTTCTATTTTTATCTTCGATTTTTTCTACAATCATCTCTCCGGCAAGTTTTCCCATTTCTTTCATTGGCTCATATACCACTGGAATCCTGTGCATGAAGCGATTTGCAAAATCAGAATCCACAAAACCACCTACTGCAATTTCCTCGCCGAGTTTCAGATTTCTATCCTCCACATAGTTCAGTACACTGTGAGTCATTGCCGTATTTGTGGCTATAATTGCCGTACATCCGGCCTCTACCAATTCGCCAGCTACATCATAGGTGTCTTTTTGTCGGTCAATATATCGAACATACTGTTCTGTCTCCGGTATCTCATATTGTTTCAAAATCTGCTGGTATACTTTTACCCTTTCATAAGTCGGACTAATCTGTGGCAATCCAACCAGAAAACCAATCTTTCTGAAACCATTTTGGATCATTTCTTCCAGCATCTTTGCAGTTGCCTCCTGACAGTCAAGAATAACACTGTCATAATTTCTGTCCGGGAGCACCCGATCCATAAATATCATTGGGAATTTGTCCGGTATCTGCCTCTTTATTGTCTGAAAATCTTCTGATGTAGAAGCAATTACAATCCCATCTACGACCCCCGAAGCCAGATTTCTCAGTGCCTGTTTTTCCATCTTGAGGCAGTCCCTTGTATTGGAAATGACCAGATTGTATCCCTGCTTTGATATCACATCATCTACATCTTCAATAAGTGCAGCAAAAACAGAGTTTGTAATATCCGGTACAACAAGTCCTATCATCATTTTTTTTCCGGTACGAAAAGTCCTGCCAGACGCATCTGGTGAATACCCCAATTCTTCTACTGCATCCATGACTTTTTTTCTGGTCTCTTCGGATACAAAACGTGTATGATTCAACACGTGCGACACTGTAGATATGGAAACATTGGCTTTTTGAGCCACATCTGTAATCTTTGCTTTCATATACATTCACTCTCTGTTTCTGTTAATTTTATATGGACTATATGATTTCCTGTCAGACTATATGGTATAAAATCAACCTTTTCATCATCCAGTATAACACATTCGACAGTTCCAGTTCCACTTATTTTAACAGTTAATTTTGCCGATTGATAATTCAGATTCTGTATTTCAATCTCTTTAAATATTTCTGGAACACACGGATTAAATCTCATGCCCTGTTCATCATAACTAATTCCGAAAACACCATATAAAATCTGAGCTGCAAACCCGCAAGCATGCCAAAGTTGTCCGGGCCATCTCCAGGATTTTCCTGTATCCGCTTCAAGAACTTCATGGAAATTTTTATGCAAAACAGCTGTTCTCATCTGCTGTGCAATCATAGTCAGCAATAATTCTTTATTCTGCGATTCAGCCGCAGCAGAAGCAAATCCTGATTCCCACACCGGCCAGACTGGTCCTACAAAATGATTATGCTCTTTGCGATGAGGAAACAAACGTATTCCATATGGAGTCATTGCAGTATGTATTCCACTGTTCAGGATTTCTCTTTTCTGCTCCGGTGTTGCAATATGGAACTTATCCCACAGAGCGGCTTCCTCACCGGAAGTCTCCCATATCTGATTTTCATATGCTTCACTGCCTTTTGGACCACTTGTAAAGTATCCTGCCTCATCATTCCAGTATTCTTCACGGATTTTTTCACATAATTGTTCGGAAATCTTACTCCATTTTTTGGATTTTTCATTTTCTCCATGCAAAAGCTTTTCTATTTTGGCCATAGAATCATATGCTTTCATATAATAACATTCACTGCCAAGTGAATATCCTGCATTTTCCGGTTCAGGGAACGCATCATTAGAAGTAGACTGTTCTGCACGTACAAGACCTTTTTCCTCATTATATCTGTTTTCAATTTCTGTCATTGTTTCTAACAGTGTTTCATATCCCTCTTCAAGTGCACTTCTGTCACCTGTAGCCAGATAATAATCCCACAATCCAACAGCCCCCATTGCCGGTCCGTCACTTCCATTGTCAAATCCTTTTTTTACAGCATACAAGAGTGAGCGTCCTGCTGTTTCCGGATCGATCAGGTTTCCGCCACGCATTGCTATATGTACAGAGTCTCTGAGCCAGACTCCAAACCCTTCACCTTTGCACTGAAAGAGTCCTGCCTGCCACAGATGCTCCTGCCCAGGGAGTGCATAGCCACCATTCGTACAACGATCGAAGACTGTCATCGCCAGATTCCATGTTGCTGAAAGAATATCTGAAGCAGATTTCAGTGTCGGATATTTTTTCAGTGACAGATCTGCGGTCCACTTATCAGTTCTCCATGACTTTCTTGTCATGTCGCCCCATTTCGTTTTTCTCCACTGAAATTCTTCAAGAATCCTGTCTGCTGACACAATTTTCTCCGGACTGATGATATAAGCATCTGGTCTACCATAACAGCTGTCTTCAACATGGTTATCGAAAACTTTGAATTTATCATTTGCGAAAATAAGCCTGTCCTCTTTCTTTTTTCTTCGCAATGCTTCTGTCGCATCTTTACTGTATGCCAGTCCTCTGAGTCCATATACAACAATCTCAGTCTCTGTATCTTTATCCGTTTCTACTTGAATATGTGGATCATTGTCTTCGCCTACTCGGATTTTCCCAAGATTTCCACTAATATCAATAACACTGATTTCTTTTGCTTTATTAGTCAGATTATTTAGCAGTACCAATACTTTGTTATCTGCGATTATTTCCGTCAGATACTGATCAAATATAGTGACAAAAGACAGTTTCTTATCGCATTTTATTTCCATCTGATACTTTCCACATGTAAGCACTTTTTTCTCAGAATTCCAGCAAAGTTTTTGATATGGAAGTTGAATTTCAACCTGTTTTTCACTGTTTATTTCCATGTTAAATATGGCTTCATAAGCATGTGCAAAAATATCATCGGGAGACATGTCTGCCTCTTTGATTTTTATATTCGGCCATGTATCCGGTGCTATACGAAATCTCAGTGCACAATCCAAATTTGATGTTTTTTCGCTAAATTCACGCTTCCAGATCCTGTGAGAAGAAATATCTGTACAAAATTCCCCGTTTTCTCCCGAAATATAGGGAATCGTGATGTAGTTCTGCATACCATCAGACTCTGTCAATGCGTAAACCACTTTTTTATCATCGTATCCAAAGCAATAGATTTGCCTGATATCACCATAAATGTTTACATTTTCACACTTCGAAAGATCATTTTCTGCAATAAATTTTTCTGCAGATTCTGAATTAAAAAAAGTATTTGTTTCTGCATCTAGACAGCAGATTTCACTCTTTCCGTACTCTTCTGCTTCATATTCTACCTGCAGTTTCGTCTGAGCATAACCCATTTTTCTGAGTTCTGTAATACAGCTGTTCTGTCTGAAATAATGTACTGACTTTTCCAGAGCTGCCCTGTATTCTTCTTCATACCGCCTGCTTCCATAACTTTCTCTGATTTTCACAAGTTTTCCCTCCTATTTGATGCCAGACATTTTTATACTGTTCTGCAGGTGACTTTGCAGAAGAAGTGATATCAAGAATACCGGAAGGCATGCAAGCATTGCACTTGCAATAACCACATTCCACTTAGTATTATAGCCGCCTACCATGTTAGCAAGATAAACCATAACTGTTCGATATTCCGGTTTCTTATTTACAATCAACGGCCACAGGTAATTGTTCCAGTTCCCCAGGAAAAAAGCAATACTCAGTGGGATAATAATTGGTCGTGAAAGCGGAAATATGATTGTAAAAAACATTCTGTATGTAGAACATCCGTCGAGTTTTGCAGCCTCTTCAAGATCCGCAGGGAAACTCATATAAAACTGTCTGAATAGAAATATACCATAAGCATTAAACAATGCCGGTAACAGAATTCCAGCATAACTGTTTGTAATTCCTAATTGTTTACATATCATAAACAAAGGTACAAGAATAGACGATACCGGAATCATCAAAGTACTGATGATCACTGTAAACATTGGCTTTTTCCCCGGAAAATTCATTCTTGCAAATGCGTATCCACACATTGAATGAAGAATTAAAGCAATAATCGTAACTGCTACTGCAATAAGGAATGAATTACCGATTGCAACAAGAAAATCCGGTGTTATCGCTGATTTTATACTTTCAAAAGAAGGAGATGCTGTGATCAGTGATCCTACAAAAACAGTTTTTTCATTTCTGAAACTTACCATAAATAAAATGTAAATCGGAAACAACATTACAATTCCCAATATTATAAGAATTACTGCAAGTATGTTATTTGTTTTTTTCTTCATATCATCATTCCTCCTTTCCATTTATTTTTAACATAATAACGGCAAGCACTGTCAAAATTAGAAACATTACAACTGACAATCCGGCTCCATATCCAGCCTTCATCATTTCAAATGACTGTTTGTATATATACAGACTGGCAACTTCTGTCGATTTTGCCGGTCCACCCCCGGTCATTACCATGATAAGATCCAGACACTGGAACGATGCAATCACTGATGTGATCAGTACAAAAACGCTGGTTGGCTTTAATAGCGGAAACGTTATCTTCCAGAAAGTCTGCCAGGAATTTGCTCCATCCAGTTTTGCTGCTTCATAATAGCTGTAAGGTATATCTTTTATTGCTGATAGAAAAAGAATAATATTATAACCCAGATTGATCCATATCAAAACAACTGCAATGCAAACCATTGCCTGAGAAGTAGATCCCAGAAACTTTTCTCCTTTCAGTCCAAAGGCCTTCAGAAATACATTGATAAATCCACTTCTGTCCATATAAAGAAACATCCACAGACAGCTTGCAATTACAGATGTGATAGAATATGGAAGCAGAAAAGCTGTTTTTACAAATCCGGCAGCTTTTTCGTTTTTGACATAGTTAATCAAAACTGCAAATAATATTGATAATATAAATAATGCCGGAACATACAGTAAAGTTAATTTAAAAGTTCTTCCCAGAGACTGCCACCATTCAGAGTCACTAAACATTGTGACATAATTCTGTATTCCGATAAATTGCTTAATGTTAGCGAAGTTCCAGTCATATAGGCTCATATAAAATGAATATATGATTGGTATGATAATAAAAACCAGAAGACCAATAAAATCAGGAAGAACAAATGTATATGTTACAAACATCTGTTTCAATTTTTTACCGGACATTTTTCCTTTCTGCTTCATAATTCTACCTCTTGATTTAATATTTTAGTTTAATGCCTCAATCTGTTCCTGTGCCAACTGTGCCGCATCCGCTCCTGAACTTCCGCCAAACATCACAGACTGCAATGTATCTCCCATAATATCAGTTACTTCAGATGAATACTGTGGTTCAGGTCTTGCCGTATCATAAAATTCGGTGAATATTGCCTTCATGCCTTCCTGAAAAAGTTCTTTATTTTCTTCAATTACAGACTGGCGCGCCGGATATGCAAATTTGGCTTCTGTACACCATTTTGTGACATAAGTTGTATCATCACTTCCAAAGCACCAGAAAATAAAGTCAGCTGCTGCATCAACATCTTTGCTCTGGCTGGAAACTGCCATCATCTGACCTCCTGCAACAGTTACAGGATCTTTTCCCTTCGGTGACGGAAGTGGTACAACTCCAATATTATGCCCATCTTTGTTGTATTCTTCTGCTGCATTTATCATATATGTTCCGCCAATCTGCATAGCTGCGACGCCATTTGCAACATTATCAATACTCCATGGTCCGTTCTGTAATGATGACGGGCAGTATTCATTCTGATAAAATGAACCCCAGAAATCAAGAGCATCTGCCATGCTGTCTTTGCCGGCCGTTACATTTCCATCAGCATCATAAATGTCTGCATCATCCATCCACATAAATGGCCACCAGTTAAACAACGTATATGCTGTTTTTTCTACCGGAAGAACAATTCCGTATCTGTCTTTTGTTGTGAGTTTTTCAGCTGCACTTTTCAGTTCTTCCCATGTTTTCGGTGGTTCAATACCTTCTTCTTCAAGTGCATCTGCATCATAAAACAGTCCAAGGGTTTCACACTCAAATGGCAGTGTATAGATTTTTCCGTCATCTCCGCTTGCCGCTTCAAGAAACGACGGAAGAATATCTTTTTTCAGATCATCCGTATAATAAGAAGAAAGATCTGCAAGCATTTCCGCATCCGAGAATTTTTTAAAAGTCGCCGGTTCCACCCAGAGGATATCAGGGCATTCGCCATTTGCATATGCGGTTGTCACAAGTGTTGTCGTATAATCTGTCTGATTGACACTTGAATATTCAACCTTGACTTTATCCTGTGACTGATTATATGCATTTACCATATCCTGAATAACATCTGCCTCAGTTCCTGTATGGAAATCCCAGAAAGTAAGTTTTTCTTTATCGCCCTCTGAAGAATCCTCTTCACCGGTATTATTTTCTGTTCCTTTTTTTCCAGCTACTGCACTGTCATCTGATGTACTGTCTGAACTGCTTCCACATCCGGTAAATACCGCTGCTGTCATACTCAAAACCATAATCATTGATAAAAATTTTTTTTAATTCATAAAAAGCCCCTCCTTTTGCTACACACGTGCTTATTTATTTTTCTTTATCAAATTCTTTCTTTACTTTATGTGCCAGTTCTTTGTTTCCAGTTTCTGACGGTGCTGTTCTTGCTGCATTGAGTCTGATCTGTTCAGCCTTTTCAACTTTAAATTTTTCCATTCTTTCATTTCTGCTTCTGTAAGCTTCCTGCATCTCCGGTGTAAGTTCTACCTGATGAGCCGGTTTCGGAATATCAAAAGTTCTCTTAAGCGGAATTCTCTCTTCTACCGGCTGAATCGTTACTGAAGTAACAGGAGCTGCCTGATACCAGTACGCTGTGCATGACCAGTCATCTGACAGATGATTTGCATGACCATGTTCCATGCTGATCTGAATATGCTTTTTAAAATGGATCGGATCTGTAAGATGGAATCTATAGGATACCTGATAACCTTTTGTATCTCCGTCATGCATAATCGTACCATTATAAGGTGACTGATTTCTCTGCATTCCCCATGCATGGTTAAAATAATCCTCTGCACCAGTTCCATTAATACTTGGTTCTTCTTCATCATCAATCAAAATCATGTCATCGCCTTCGCCCCACCAGCTGCCCTGGAAATGAAGCACAGAAAGATTACAACCAACATAATGACCACGGCCTTTTGTATCCAGCATCAGGAAATTCTCTTTACCGTCAAAATTAGGAACACTGTTTACTTCCGGAGAGTTTACGCAAAGATCATTTCCCCAGCCACTGCATGGCATATCACGTCTCCATGCCGCCTGAAAATAAGCAATATCCGGAGTCTCTTCGTGATAAAGTTCATAATCAATATGGAAAAACAATCCAAGTGGTCTTTCATTTTCATTGATAACTTCTATTTTGGCCCGTTTGTTAAACGGCATCGGAAAATAGCAGTTCATGGAAGCCGTTCCACCAAAAGTCAGTTCCTCACACGGTCTTGAAGATACATTAAAAGGAATTGACGAAAAACTTGACGGCATAGAATGACCAATACAGAAGAAATCTCCCAGCGGTGCCAGCACACTGGGACCATCAAAATCATCCCAGGTCATACGAATCAGGACCTTACGGTAATAATCCGGATCATTGATTTCCCAGTTAACGCCTTCCGCATTTTCCATTTCAGTTACCGGTGCAACAGAGCCACTTAAAACCGGATGCTGAATAGACGGTCCGAGAATTTCTCTGCAAAAAGTCGTTACCCAGATATGATTGATGCAACCTGGTCCTTCAACGTCCGCCATAACCGCTGTATCCCCTGCATTTACAAGCCAGTAATCTTTATTTCTGCCACTCTGATCCCAGCTTGAAGCTCTGGCAGTTCTTGCATCTGCTACTGTTGTAAGATTTTTTAAAAAAGACATATTATTTTTCTGCATTTTTTCTCCTCCTGATTGAACTTTCTGTAGATAAACGTTTGCGCAAACGTTTTATGTATTTAGTATATCATTCACTTTGAAATTGTCAATTAGTATTTTTTAACAATATTAATTCTCAAATTTCGTTAATGTTTTTTTTGCATTCATTATTTAAAAATTAATTTTTACATGTCTCCCATTCCTCCACCGGATCGAGAGCGTATATTGTTTCTTTGTTTTCCTGATTAAATACTCCTCATTATCTTCATGATAACGAAGTTCCGGATTTTCATCTCTTGTCCTCTTTATTTTCTCTTGTAAAAAAGATGTATTAATGACATAAGAAGGGCATACCAGACTGTCATCCAATCCAAGCCTTCTGAATCTGTTTGGTAAATCATCAAACTGAAGGTCAAATACTTCTTTGATTTTGCCACAAAGCTTTTCATTTTCACTTTGTATAGCATATTCATACAAAGATACCAACACTGCTTTATATGGTGCTTGAAATGTCGACATATCCGCAGTTATTGGCTGAGAAATTCGGGCACGAAAAAAAGCCCCGGTAGTTTTTCTTAACTACTGAGGCTTTCGTCTCTTTCTTGTATTCAGTTATCTATGCCTTCTTTCATCAGCATAATCATTGTATCAGGATAAAGTTCACAAAGTATCCGCAATACATTCCCATAAGTTCATGTCATTATTGAAATTGTACATATTTCAGTATGAAAAGTTCACCATTCAAATTCTGATTATTATTTCTCCACATACTCTTCTGCCATATGTACTGCCATAGCACCATCTGCCACTGCTGTTACTATCTGACGAAGTAACTTTGTTCTGACATCTCCTACAGCATAAACACCCGGAATACTCGTTTCAGTGTTTTCACCTGCCACAATATATCCTTTATTATCCAGTTCTATCTGATTATCTAAAAAATCTGTTGTCGGTTTTCTTCCTATACTCACAAACAGGCCGTCACATTCTATAATGTTTTCTTCTCCTGTAACTGTATCTTTCAACCGCACACCAGTCAATCGTTCTCCATAAATCAGTTCATTTACTGTATTGTTCCATCGAAACTCTATATTTTCAGTTTTCATCAGCTGGTCATGGTAGATTTTCGTTGCACGTAATGTATCTCTTCGATGAACAATGATGACTTTCTTAGCAATTCGACTTAAAAGAACAGCATCTGATACAGCAGAATTTCCACCACCAACAACCACCACGATCTTATCTTTATAAAACATACCATCACAGGAGGCACAATAAGCAACCCCATGACCTATCAATTCTTTTTCTTTAGCGAGACCAAGTTCTCTTGGATTTGCTCCAGTAGCAATCACTACTGTTTTCCCAATATAAATTCCCGAACTAGTTTCTACTCTCTTAAGCTTTCCTGTTAAATCCATATTAAAAACTTCAGCATATTCACTTTTAGCGCCAAATTTTTCCGCCTGTTTTTGCATTTTCTCTGCCAATGAAAATCCGTCAATTCCATTTTCAAAACCAGGATAGTTATCAATCTGCCAGGTCAATGACATCTGACCACCTGCAGATAATTTTTCTAAAACAATGGTATCAAATCCTGCTCTGGCTGCGTATAATGCTGAAGTATACCCTCCAGGTCCTCCCCCCACGATAATCATATCGTAAACATGATTTTCATTCATACAGCAGTCCTCCTTTTATTTTTCCAATGCTTCATTAATAAAATTCTCTATCATTATTTTTGATTCAGGTGCAACAATAGAATCTATTGCCTTTCCATTTCGATATAAAACCAGCGTAGGAATCACCTCAATCTTTTCAGCTTCTGCAATCTGTGGTTCTTCATCAATATTCACTTTTCCAGCAATAAGAATATCGCTGTATTCTTCACTTATTTTTTCATAAGCCGCTCCAATTCTACGGCAATAACCACACCAAGGTGCCCAGAAATCAACCAAAACCGGTTTTTCCTTATGAATTAATTGTCCAAACTTTTCTTTATTTATATTTATAGATGTCATATTTTTCAACTCCTTCTCCTATTTGAACTTAATATACCCCAAATAAGTGCTTGCTTCCGTGATGATATCACAGAAAAGATAATTTACTTTATTACACTTCTTTTTATTTCTATTTATGGCATATGCCAGTTATATAATTGACGCATCTAAAAAAAGCAAGTATACTATGTTCGTAAAGGAGATAACGGTTATGAACTTCGAAAATTGTTTTCCACTATGGAATGACTTAAATACAGCACAGAAAAAAATAATTTCAGACAATTTAATCACACAGTATGTAAAAAAAGGGACAATCATTCACAATGGAAACCTGGATTGTACTGGATTATTACTGGTTAAATCCGGGCAGCTTCGAACTTACATACTTTCAGATGAAGGACGGGAGATTACACTTTACCGTCTGTTCGATATGGATATGTGTCTTTTATCCGCCTCATGTATCATGCGGTCTATTCAATTTGAAGTAACCATTGAAGCAGAAAAAGATACGGATCTTTGGATCATCCCTGCTGAAATCTATAAGGGCATCATGAAAGAATCTGCTCCTGTCGCAAATTATACCAATGAGTTAATGGCTACCCGTTTTTCTGATGTCATGTGGCTGATTGAACAGATTATGTGGAAGAGTTTGGATAAGCGTGTTGCTTCATTTCTTTTAGAAGAAACATCCATTGAAGGAACAAATGAACTGAAAATCACTCACGAAACTATCGCAAACCATCTTGGTTCCCACAGGGAAGTTATCACTCGAATGCTTCGATACTTTCAAGGCGAGGGTCTCGTCAAACTCTCCCGTGGCAAAATCACAATCCTTGATCCAAAAAGACTGGAAACACTCCAAAGGTCATAAAATTGTTTTTCTGTAACATATAAAGAAGAATCCTCCATTTATCAGAATTATGAAAGTCATTCTAATAAATGGGGGATCTTTTTATATAACGAGAAAATTATAAAAATATTATGATTATTTTTAATAATCCATACCACATGCATATGCCTTTTCAATCAGCGCACGGTCATTGACAACTGCATCATAGAAGCGGAATCCGCCGGAGAAGTTGTATGTTTCATATCCATTTCCTTCCAGAATACGACTGGCAATATAACTTCGCAGCCCACTCTGGCATATCAGGTAAACAGGCTTTCCCTTCTCAATTTCATTGATACGTTCCCTTAGTTCATCTACAGGAATGTTTTTGAATCCATCCATATGCCCCCTGTTAAATTCACCTACAGTTCTCACATCCAGCAACACAACACTTTTATCTCTAGAAATCTTATCCATATCTTCCAGATGCCATTGTTTTAAGGTACCTTTTGCTATATTGTCTATCATGAATCCTGCCATATTTACAGGATCCTTGGCAGAGGAATAAGGCGGTGCATATGCGAGATCCAAATCCTTCAGCTGGGTTGCCTTCAGCCCTGCATGGATTGCTGTTGCCAGCACATCAATACGTTTATCAACTCCTTCATATCCAATAATCTGAGCACCAAGCAAACGATAGCTCTCTTTTTCAAAAACCACCTTCATGGTCATCACTTTTCCACCAGGATAGTAACC
>OLNI01000185.1_pt1 | contig 66174 bp, 71 predicted proteins | sample 1672921 | NCBI WGS metagenome assembly OLNI01 (sample SAMEA3136737, study PRJEB25190) | human gut metagenome | biome: human gut; feature: human-associated habitat; material: faeces | place: Austria | collected 2013 | reverse complement strand
CGAGTAAGAAGAAGCTGCGCAGTAAAATAAAAGCAATGAAAGAATGGATAATGAATCACAGGACACTGCCGTTGGAATGGATATTTAAAACAGTCAATGCAAAGCTGCGAGGGCATTATCAATACTATGGTGTAACAGATAATACAAGAGAAGTCAAAGTATTCTTATGTATTACGAGGAAGCTTTTGCTTAAATGGTTGAATCGTAGGAGTGAGCGAAGAAGTTACACGAAAGAAACATTCTATAATGGTTTGCTTAAAACTTTTCCGTTACTAGAGCCAAGTATCAAGGTGAGCTTGTTTTACAGATAGTATGAATATAAAGTGAAAAGCCGTATGCCTTAATAGGGCATGTACGGTTTTGTGTAGGGATATGGGGAGCAATCCCCATATCTACTAGAGAAGACAGTGAAGGAGGCTTACTTATGAAGCTGGATATGCATTGCCATGTAAAAGAAGGTTCGGTGGATAGTAAGGTAAGCTTGGATGAATATATCACTAAGCTGAAAGCAAATGGTTTTGACGGAATGCTGATTACAGATCACGATACCTACAAGGGATACCGACATTGGAAGTATCAAATGAAGGGACAAGTTCATGAGGATTTTGTCGTTTTAAAAGGAATTGAATATGACACCTGTGATGCGGGACATATTATCTGCATTATGCCGGAGGGAGTGAAGATGCGGCTTCTTGAGATCCGCGGTCTTCCGGTATCGGTGTTGATTGATTTTGTCCATAAGAATGGAGGAATTCTAGGACCGGCACATCCTTGTGGAGAGAAGTACATGAGTTTTACGAACACAAAGCGGTTTTTCAAATCACCGGAGCTTATTAAACGCTTTGATTTTATTGAAGCTTTTAATGCATGTGAGCCGGAAGCTTCTAACGAAGGTGCCATGAAGCTGGCTAAGAAGTACAAAAAGCCGGGGATTGGCGGAAGTGATGCTCATAAAATTGATTGTGTATCGAAGGGCTATACGATTCTTCCGGAGAGGGTTACCTGTGAGACAGAATTGATTTCTCTGATTCGAAGAAAAGTCCCGATTGAGGTTGGCGGAACGCTCTATGATAAGACGACGAAAGATAGAATAGGAAAAGCCAGCAAGATTCTGGCATATTCTTTCTGGTTTTATAATAAAGGCGGAGAACTGGCAAAAAGATATAAGAGAAGAAAGAAAGGAGATGTGGAGAATCCAATGGATCCGATTGATCCAATCGAGATTCCGTATCTTCAGGAAATGAAAAAGAAACGAACGATCTGATTTCAACAGTTCCGGTAAGAAAGTGTTCTTATCGGAACTGTTTTTTTGACGAAAAAATGAATGGATTTTTGTTATATGTGCCGAATCTTTACGACTCTTGAAATCTGTATTGACATTAGTGAGAAAAATCTATATGATAAGGACACTCGTCGAAAGAAATTCTATTTTTATCAAACGATTCAAGGGGGAATCCCCACTGGGAAATGTCATCCCCAATTTCCAAACACGAGATAATAGTTTATAGGGAAGGAGGATAGTGTTTTTGTAACTTTTTAGATACGGATTATTTTAGAGAAAATAAGGAGGAACCATATGAACAAAAGCAATTCCTTATGGGGAAAGTGTATTTTAGCGATCGCCTGCATGATTTTGTGTGCGGGTATATACGGTGAGGAGGCACATGCAGAAGAGGTGTCTTTGAAGAGGGGAGAAGAAGTGTTTTATGAAGGGTATTCTACATTTTATTATTACATAAATGGTAAGCTTGGCTACTGTCTGGAACCGAAGAAATCTTCTCCTCATGACGGAACATTTCAGGCAGAGCTTCTGGATGACGGAAGTCTGATCAGTAAAGCCCTTTATTACTTATATAATGGACCGGGTTATGAAACATATATAAAACCGGCTTTTCCGGAAGCTTGGAAGAAAGCGGATCAGGCATATTGTCTGTCGCATTGCATTTTGTCTTATATTTATGATGGATGTGACCGGAAAAGTGATGCTTTTTTAGGGTTAAGCAAACCTATGCAGGAACTTGTCATTGCATGTACAGAGAAGATACGAAGTCTGCCGGATGTTCCAAGCCCGGGAATGCAGTTTTCTAAAACGGAATTGAATGCCTATTTTGCACCGGAGGAGCGTGTGCAGAGAACGGGCGAGCTGATCTGTCAAGGAGATAAAAGTAACTCTCTGGAGCTTACACTTCCGTCCGGAGTATCACTTGTTAATAAGACTAAGGGAACAACGAAGACGGGGAAGGTAAGTGTTTCTGGAGAGGATGTCATATATTTTACAGCAGATGCAGCGGATTATAATGGAAAAAGCTGGGCAACGGGAAATCTGTACGGAAAGAATAGGCAAAAATGGAGGAGTCTGGTTGTAAGTACCGGAGGCGACGGACAACATCTTGGAACGGGCGAGCTTATCGAAGCCAAAGAACCGCCGACTGCTCTGTCGATCACATGGATACCAGAAGGAGAATTGGAGATTGATAAGCAGGCGGATAAATCGGATAAAAAATTTCAAGTGGGAGATATAATTACTTATACGATTGATGTGACACAGCAGATTGAGCATGCGGTTGCCAAAAATGTAGTGATCACAGATACAATTCTGACCGAAGGGGTCAAACTTCAGAAAAATTCTATTGTTCTATTAGATGAAGATCAAAGCATTGTGTCAGATGCAGTTATTTCAGTTCAAGGAAATTCTTATACGATTCATGCGGGAGAGTTTTTGCAGAGCATCCATACAGGAGAAAAATATACGGTAGAGTATCAAGTTGTGATCACGGATGAATCTGTGATCGGAAAAGAAATTCATAATCATGTCATCGTCCGAAGTGACAATTGTGAAGAAAAAGAAGATGAGGAAAAGGTTGAAGTGGAAGAGCCGGAAAAGCCGAAGGAAGAACCGCCAAAAGAACCAGAGGAACCGGAAGAGCCGAAAGAGCTGGAACTGCCTGTGCCGGAGGAACCGGAAGAAATTACACGAAAAGTGGAAAAAACCGCTCCGGTAAAGACCGGAGATGAAGGGAACTTGATGGTTCTTATTGTAATTTCTATTCTTTCTTGCACTGTATTATTTATCTGTGGTAGAATATCACGTAAGACTAAGTAAGAGAACAGGAGGTTGTCGTGATGGGAATGACAATGACGCAGAAAATATTGGCTGCTCATGCAGGGCTTGATCAGGTAGAAGCAGGACAATTGATTGAAGCGAAGCTGGATGTGGTTATGGCAAATGATATTACCGGACCGATGGCGCTGCCGATTTTAAAGCAGATGTCAGATACGGTATTTGATAAAGATAAAGTGGTGTTTGTGCCGGATCATTTCACCCCCAACAAGGATATTAAATCGGCTGAGAATTCGAAGGCAATTCGTGAATTTGCGAAAGAACAAGGGTTATCATGGTATTTTGAACAGGGAAAATCCGGTGTAGAGCATGCAATCCTGCCGGAAGCAGGCGTGGTTGCTGCCGGAGAGTGTATTATCGGAGCGGATTCGCATACATGTACGTATGGCGCACTGGGCGCATTTTCCACAGGTGTCGGCACAACAGACATTGCTACGGGAATGGCGACAGGAGAATTATGGTTCAAGGTTCCAAGTGCGATTAAATTTGTGTTGAAGGGAGCACTGTCTCCATATGTCAGCGGCAAAGACGTGATCATACATATTATCGGCAAGATCGGTGTAGACGGAGCTCTTTATAAATCTATGGAATTTACCGGAGAGGGAATTGCAAATCTTACGATGGATGACCGCTTTACGATGGCAAATATGGCTATCGAGGCAGGAGCGAAGAATGGTATCTTCCCGGTAGACGAATTGACCGAGGCATATTTGAAAGAGCATACGAAGAAGTCTTACAAAGTGTACGAAGCGGATGAAGATGCGCTCTATGACGAGGTTGTAGAGATCGATCTGTCTGAAGTTCGTCCGACAGTTGCATTCCCGCACCTTCCGGGAAATGCGAAGACAATTGATGAGATTGAAGCCATGGAGCCGATCAAGATCGATCAGGTGGTGATAGGCTCTTGTACAAATGGAAGAATTTCAGATATGAGAAAGGCAGCGGCAATCTTAAAAGGACATACGGTCCATGAAGATGTGCGGGTTATGGTTGTTCCGGCTACTCAGAAAATCTATAAGCAGTGTATTCAGGAAGGGCTGATGGATATCTTTGTTGATGCCGGATGCGCGGTCAACACCCCAAGCTGCGGTCCTTGCATGGGCGGACATATGGGTGTCATGGCGGCAGGAGAGAAATGTGTATCAACGACCAACCGCAACTTTGTCGGAAGAATGGGACATGTGGATTCGCTGATTTATCTTGCGTCTCCGGAAGTGGCAGCTGCAAGTGCGATTGCAGGATATATTGCAAATCCTGAGAAAGTAGGTGACAGATAATGAGAGCTTTAGGACATGTATTTAAATATGGTGATAACGTAGATACTGATGTGATTATTCCGGCAAGATATTTGAATTCTTTTGATGCGAAAGAGCTTGCCAGTCATGCAATGGTAGACATTGATCCTGAATTTGCAGAAAAGGTAAAACCGGGAGATCTGATCGTTGCGAATAAGAACTTTGGATGTGGTTCTTCCAGAGAACATGCACCGCTGTGTCTTAAGACTGCAGGGATTAGCTGCGTGATCGCAGAGACTTTTGCAAGAATCTTCTACCGCAATGCGATCAATATCGGGCTTCCGATCATTGAATGCCCGGAAGCGGCAAAAGGCATTGAGGCAGGAGATGAAGTAGAAGTCGATTTCGATAGTGGAAAGATTTATAACCGGACAAAGGGGACAGAGTTTCAGGGACAGGCATTTCCTGAGTTTATGCAGAAGTTGATTCAGGCAGGCGGTCTGGTAAACTATACAAATGGAAAAAAGAATCAATAATAAGTAACAAGTAAAAGGTAAGAGAGGATATTGGGATGGGAAACGAGAAGAGTAACGCGGCAGCCTTGCTGCCAATCGGTGTGTTTTTGGTGATCTTTTTAGGGTCAGGAGTGATAACAGGAGATTTCTATGCAATGCCGGCGATTGTGGCATTTCTGATCGCTTTGTTTGTGGCATTCTGCCAGAACAGAGGATTGAGCTTTGATGAGAAGATTTCTATTATTTCTAAAGGAGTTGGAAATGAAAATATCATTACTATGAGCTTGATCTTCCTGTGCGCAGGAGCATTTTCAGGAGCAGTTACAGCAGCGGGCGGTGTGGAGAGTACCGTTAATTTGGGCTTATCGATTCTTCCGGCTAAGGTAGCTGTCGTGGGTCTGTTTATCATCGGCTGTTTTATTTCTGTATCTATGGGAACATCTATGGGGACGATTGCAGCGCTTGCTCCGATTGCAGTAGGAATCAGTGAAAAGACGGGATTTTCATTAGCGGTTTGTATCGGTGCCGTTGTGTGCGGTGCGATGTTTGGTGATAATCTGTCTATGATCTCAGATACTACGATTGCAGCGGTAAAAACACAGGGATGTGAGATGAAAGATAAATTCAGGGAGAACTTTTTTATTGTACTTCCGGCGGCAATTGTTACAATCGTGTTATTTTTCTTTATTACGAGGAACGGTAATTTTAAATTAGCCGAAGAACTGACTTACAATATCTGGCGCGTAGTTCCTTATGTATTGGTATTGGTAGGAGCATTGATTGGTATTAATGTATTTCTGGTGCTGATCAGCGGAACAGTGATTTCACTGATTGTCGGAGTGGCAACCGGAAGTCTTGCAGTAGGTGATATGTTTGCCGCTGTAGGTGAAGGTGTGACAGGAATGTATGATATTACAGTCATCTCGATTGTAGTGGCATGTATTGTGTCATTGGTTAAAGAGTTTGGGGGTATTCAATTTATTCTGAACTTGATCAAGAAGAGCATCAAAGGACAAAAAGGCGGAGAGATTGGAATTGCCGGTTTGTCTCTGCTTGTGGATATGTGTACAGCGAATAATACGGTGGCAATTGTTATGGCAGGACCGATCGCTAAGGAAATCAGTGAAGAATTTGACATTTCTTCAAGAAGATCTGCTTCCCTGCTTGATATTTTTACGTCGGTAGGACAGGGAATGATTCCTTACGGAGCACAGCTTTTATCAGCGGCAAGTCTGACGGGACTGACTCCATTTGCAATTATGCCATATCTGTTTTATCCGATTTTGATGGCAGTAAGTGCAGTGCTGTTCATCCTGTTCAGAAAAGCAAATTAATTATAGAAGGGTGAGAAAAACATGAATCTACATTACAAAAGTACAAGAAATTCTGATTTGCGTGTGACTGCATCGGAGGCGATCCTGACCGGTCTTGCACCGGACGGAGGTTTGTTTGTACCGGAACAAATACCAAAGCTTGACGTGTCAATGGAAGCGTTGAGTAAGATGACATATCAGGAAACCGCTTATACAGTTATGAAACAGTTCTTGACGGATTTTTCGGAAGAAGAATTAAAAGATTGTATCAGGAAAGCATATGACAGTAAGTTTGATACCGAGGAGATCGCGCCTATTGTGAAAGCGGGAGACGCATATTATCTGGAATTGTTCCATGGAGCAACGATCGCATTTAAAGATATGGCGCTATCCATTTTGCCTCATCTTTTAACAACATCTGCGAAGAAACATCACGTGGAAAATGAAATCGTGATCCTGACTGCCACATCGGGAGATACAGGTAAGGCTGCAATGGCAGGTTTTGCAGATGTGGAAGGGACGAGAATTATTGTATTTTATCCGAAAGACGGAGTCAGCGAAGTGCAGAAGCTTCAGATGATCACGCAGAAGGGAAGTAATGTAGATGTGGCTGCCCTCCATGGTAATTTTGATGATGCGCAAAGCGGTGTAAAAGCATTATTCGAGGATGAGGCATTTGCGGAAGTGTTAAATGAAAAAGGATTTCAGTTGTCCTCTGCAAATTCAATCAATATCGGACGCCTTGTACCTCAAGTGGTTTATTATGTTTATGCTTATGCGAAGCTGTTGGCATATGGTGAGATTGAAGATGGAGAAGAGATCAATGTTACTGTACCTACAGGTAATTTTGGAAATATTCTGGCAACGTATTACGCAAAACAGATGGGAGTACCTATCGCTAAGCTAATCTGTGCTTCGAACGAGAACAGAGTGCTCTTTGATTTCTTCAAGACAGGTGTATATGATAAGAATCGTGCATTTGTGTTGACAACCTCACCTTCTATGGATATTTTGATTTCAAGCAATCTGGAACGACTGATCTATTTGATCACCGGTGAAGATTCTGAGTGTACACGGAAGTTGATGGAAGCTCTGAAAACTGATGGACGGTATGAGATCACTGATGAGATGAAGGTAAAGCTTGCAGATTTTGCAGGTGGATATGCGGATGAGATGCAGACTTCCCAGGAGATAAAAAATGTATATGAGGATACAGGCTATGTGTTGGATACGCATACAGCAGTTGCATCCTATGTATGCAAGATGTGGAAGAAAGAGCAGGACAACGGGAAAAAATGTCTCATTGCTTCTACGGCAAGCCCGTATAAGTTTGTAAAAAACGTTATGACATCCATTGACAAAAAGTGGGAATCATATGATGAGTTAAGCCTTCTCGAAAGGTTACAGGAAGTTTCCGGTGTGGCGATGCCACAAGCCGTGAAAGATATTTTAGATGCAAAAGTACTTCACCGTATGGAGTGTGATGCGGATCATATGAAAGAGACAGTAGAAAAAATATTATAATTGACATTGAATGACGAAAATGCAGGATTCAAAAAAGAATCTTGCATTTTATTGAATTTTTGAAACAATATATCCGAAAATTGCAAAGATAAATGAATAATAAAAAATATAAACTTTCGAGAAAAGATTGTTAAACTCTTGACTTTTTCCGAAAGTAGTGAGATAATAAGACAAATGTTGTTATTAGAGTTAAGCTACAGGCAGTGATGACAACGCTGAAAATGAAAGAAAAGAGGTTAATGGAAGATGGCAAAAATCGACTTAAGCAAGTATGGTATTACTGGAACAACAGAGATCGTGTACAATCCTTCTTATGATGTGTTATTTGAAGAAGAGACAAAACCAGAATTAGAAGGTTTTGAAAAAGGTCAGGTTAGTGAACTTGGAGCAGTAAATGTAATGACAGGTATTTACACTGGTCGTTCTCCAAAAGACAAATTCATCGTGATGGATGAAAATTCCAAAGACACTGTATGGTGGACTTCTGATGAATATAAGAATGATAACCATCCGGCAACTCAGGAAGCATGGGATACATGTAAAGAGATTGCATTGAAAGAGCTTTCTGGTAAGAGATTGTTTGTAGTAGATGCATTCTGCGGTGCAAATGCGGATACTCGTATGGCAATCCGTTTCATTATGGAAGTTGCTTGGCAGGCACATTTCGTAACAAATATGTTTATTAAGCCTACAGCAGAAGAACTTGAGAATTTCGAGCCGGATTTCGTTGTATACAATGCATCTAAAGCAAAAGTTGAAAACTATAAAGAATTAGGATTAAATTCTGAGACAGCAGCAATGTTTAACATTACAAGCCGTGAGCAGGTTATCTTGAACACATGGTACGGTGGAGAGATGAAGAAAGGTATGTTCTCTATGATGAACTACTACCTTCCATTAAAAGGAATTGCTTCCATGCACTGTTCTGCAAATACAGATATGAATGGTGAGAACACAGCAATTTTCTTCGGACTTTCCGGAACAGGTAAGACAACACTTTCTACAGATCCTAAGCGTCTTCTGATCGGTGATGATGAGCATGGATGGGATGACAACGGTATCTTTAACTTTGAAGGTGGATGTTACGCAAAGGTTATTAACTTAGATAAAGATTCTGAGCCAGACATTTACAATGCGATCAAACGTGATGCTCTTCTTGAAAACGTTACTTTGGACGCAGAAGGAAAGATTGATTTCAACGATAAGAGCGTGACAGAGAACACACGTGTATCTTATCCGATTAACCACATTGAGAAAATTGTACGTCCGGTATCTGCAGCACCGGCAGCTAAGAATGTAATCTTCCTGTCAGCAGACGCATTCGGAGTACTTCCACCGGTATCTGTATTGACACCGGAACAGACAGAATACTACTTCCTGTCTGGATTTACAGCAAAACTTGCTGGTACAGAGCGTGGAATCACAGAGCCGACACCAACATTCTCAGCTTGTTTCGGACAGGCATTCCTTGAACTGCATCCTACAAAATATGCAGAAGAGCTTGTGAAGAGAATGGAAGCAAACGGAGCAAAAGCATATCTTGTAAATACAGGATGGAACGGAACAGGAAAACGTATCTCTATCAAAGATACTCGTGGAATTATAGATGCAATCTTAAACGGAGACATCAAAGACGCTCCTACAAAGAAGATTCCATACTTCAACTTCGAAGTTCCAACAGAGCTTCCGGGTGTTGATCCTGCAATTCTTGACCCACGCGATACTTATGCAGATGCTTCTGAGTGGGAAGAAAAAGCGAAAGATCTTGCCGGAAGATTTATCAAGAACTTTGCAAAATACGAAGGAAACGAAGCAGGTAAAGCACTTGTTTCAGCAGGTCCGGAACTGTAAGAAGATATGGGTTGTAAAATCCATGTAAATGGGTTATAATAATTCAAGAGGAAACCTGGAATGTTCGATACTTCTGTTATTTTGAACCTACATTACTTTAAACGGGACTCCTATATCTCTGTAATATGTCAAGCCTCCAAGTTATGCAGGGGAAGGCAGAAAAGCAGATGCGGACACCCACCTAGCAGCAGCTAGGAGTCAAAATACAGAAACCGGCATTTTGGGGAATACGAAAGATAAAACGGTGTCGTGAGAAATCACGGCGCCGCTTTTTATGTGTTTGTGAAATGGGAAACGCTGTTCCTGTGTCAAAAAAAGCATTTGACAAGATACAGTGGAATCATTTTTTGTACATACAAGTAATATATATAGAAAAACGGACAAGGACTAAAGGGTCATGGGGAGAAATTATAAAAGAAATATTTTCCTGAGTCTTTTGATTTTGTGTACTGCGTTTGGGATTGCGGTAGGGAGTCAGTGGCTGCCGGAACAGGCGAGAATGCTGAAGTATCGGATTCACTCGGGGAAAGAAGAGAAAAATAATAGCCGGGTTTCGAAAACACCGGAGGAAGAGAAACAGGAGGTTTCTGATAATCCGCTGATACGAGTCGTGCTTATGACGAATGGATATCAGGGAATCATACATAAGGAAGTAAGACTGCGGGCAGACAGTGAGCTGACATTGACTTATGGAAATCGTACGGAGCAGATCGCTGCGGGGGAATGTGTGGTGATCGCCGCGGATGATGCGAGATTATCAGAAGGGAACATACGAATTGAGGCTAAGGACGGAGTGTTACAGATAGAAAGTATGAAGCGGGGAGACGGTGTTCCGACGTATAATGGAGTTATCGAGCTTCGAAGGGCAGAAGATGGCATTGTAGTGGTCAATGAACTTCCGATAGAGACGTATCTGTGCCGTGTTGTGCCAAGTGAAATGCCGGCATCGTATGAGCTGGAGGCGTTAAAAGCGCAGGCGGTCTGTGCGAGAAGCTATGCTTACAGACAGATGGAAAGCTATGGATACCCGGAGTATGAGGCGCATGTCAATGACAGTACCGATTATCAGGTTTACGGCAATTCTCTGCCGGACGAGCGGGCAGACCGGGCGGTGGAGGAGACGAAGGGACAGACTGTCTGGTATCAGGGCAAAATTGTGACAACTTACTATTATTCTACTTCCTGCGGACGAACAACGAACGCGGAAGCATGGGGGAGCACGCCATCAGAGGAAAATGGATATCTTCAGAGCGTAGATGTAAAAGGAACAGATGGAGATTATGAAAAAGCACTTCCATGGTATCGCTGGCATGCAAAAATCCCAGAGCAGGAAATGGAAGACAATATCCGCCGTAATACCGGAAAAGATATCGGAGAGCTAAAAAGTGTGGAGGTAACAAAGCGAGGAGCGGGCGACGTGGCGCTTGTATTGACAGCGGTTGGAAGTAAGTGTACGGTGACGGTAGAGACAGAGAATAAAATACGAACTGCACTTGCCGGAGACTATGATATTGTGAAGCAGGATGGAAGTACGAGAAATTGTGGAAAGCTTCTTCCCAGCGCTTTTTTTACTATTAAGAAAGAAAAAGGCAGCTATTGCATCGAAGGCGGTGGATTCGGGCACGGAATCGGAATGAGCCAGACCGGAGCAAATGAAATGGCAAAGCAGGGGAAAAATTACTGGGAAATCTTAGAACTTTTTTATCCCGGAGTGAGTGTAGAATAACGGTTTTGGCGTGTGAGTGTAGAATAACAGTTTTGGCGAGAATAGACAAAATGAAGAAAATCGGGTACAATAGAGAGAAAAGATAACAGGAGATCATTATGAACAGATTGAAAAGAGGTTATGCCAAATTTACAGAGATCATTAATCAGGTAAGTGATCATCACGTAGGCGCGTATGCTGCGCAGACAGCATACTTCTTTATGCTGTGTATGATTCCTATCATACTTCTTTTGTTAACGTTGGTTCGTTATACACCGATTACGAAGGCGGATGTGATGAGCGCTGTGATCCGTGTATTCCCGTCTTCTGTGGAATCTATGATCACAACGATTGTTAATCAGGTATACAACCAGTCCATGGGTATCATTCCGGTTACAATCTTAGTTGCTCTGTGGTCGGCGGGGAAAGGCGTACTTGCGATTACGACCGGTCTTAACTGCATTTACGGATGCAGAGAGACCCGAAATTATGTATTTCTTCGGATACGTTCAACGATTTATACGATGATGTTCCTGCTTGTGATTATTTTGCTCCTTGTGCTATCGGTATTCGGTAATGCACTTAATATTTTCATTGCGGAGCACATACCTTTAGTGAAAAACGTTGCAGATTGGCTGATCGAGGTTCGCATTGTAATCACGCCAATTGTGTTAATGATCTTTTCGCTGCTGATTTATAAATTTCTTCCAAACAGAAGAGATAAGATTTTAAGACAGCTCCCGGGAGCGGTTTTTGCAGCAATCGGATGGATGATCGTTTCGTGGATATTTTCCGTATATGTGGATATCTTCCGGGGATTTTCCAGTATGTATGGAAGTCTTACAACCATTGTTCTTATTATGCTCTGGATGTATTTTTGCATGTATAGCATTTTGCTTGGCGGAGAAGTTAATGTATTGATGTATGATAAACTGTTTCCAGAGAAGGAAAAGGCAGACTTGTCGGCGAATACGGACAAAGCGAAGAACTAAGAGGTCCGAAGGAAACGCAAAATTACGTCTTGACATCTATCGGGCGTATGTTACAATAAGAAAGTATTCAAATATAAATATTTTAATAAAAAGCAATGACCGTGTAAGTAGAGAACTGTTTTCCACTAGAGAGAGAAGATCGATGGGCTGAAAGTCTTCTTTGGTTCAGGCAGGGATTGAATTTCCCACGTGAGCTGCATTTTTGAACATGATTTAACAGATTAGTAGGAAATGCCGTGTGATGCGCGTTATGCATAAATGAGTGCCTGCATTATGGCAGATAAGATTATGAAGCGTGCAGGAATCAGGGTGGTACCACGGGTAAATACAGACCTCGTCCCTTTTTGGGGACGGGGTTTTTCTAATATGTAAAAAGGAGAAAAAAAGATGAAAGAAAAATTACAAAGCATCAAAGAAGAAGCGTTAAAAGCGATTGAACAAGCAGATCTTCCAGAAAAGTTGAACGATGTGCGTGTAAAATACCTTGGAAAAAAAGGTGAGCTTACAGCGGTGCTCAAAGGCATGAAGGATGTTGCGCCGGAAGACAGACCGAAAGTCGGTCAGATGGTAAATGAGACAAGAGAAGCCATTGAGAAAGTCATGGAAGAAAGAAAAGTGAAGATGGAGCGTGCAATTCGCGAAGAGCAGATGAAGAAAGAAGTCATTGACGTTACACTTCCATCTAAGAAAAATATGGTAGGACATCGTCATCCAAATACCATCGCACTGGAAGAAGTAGAGAGAATTTTCGTTGGTATGGGATATGAAGTGGTAGAAGGACCGGAAGTAGAATATGACCTTTATAACTTCGAGAAACTGAACATTCCGGAAGATCATCCGGCAAAAGACGAGCAGGATACATTTTACATTAATAAAGATATTGTGCTTCGTACCCAGACATCTCCGGTACAGGCGCGCGTGATGGAAGAGGGCAAACTTCCGATCCGTATGATCGCACCGGGACGCGTGTTCCGTTCCGATGAAGTAGATGCAACACATTCACCGTCGTTCCACCAGATCGAAGGACTTGTCATCGATAAAAACATTTCCTTCGCAGATTTAAAAGGAACTTTAGAAGTATTCGCAAAAGAATTGTTCGGACCGGAGACAAAGACAAAATTCCGTCCGCATCACTTCCCATTTACCGAGCCAAGCGCGGAAGTGGATGTAACCTGTTTCAAATGCGGTGGAAAAGGCTGTCGTTTCTGTAAAGGCTCCGGTTGGATCGAAATCCTCGGGTGTGGAATGGTACATCCACACGTACTGGAAATGTGCGGCATAGATCCAAACGAATATACAGGATTTGCATTTGGCGTGGGACTTGAGCGTATCGCACTTCTCAAATACGAAATCGACGACATGAGATTACTGTACGAAAACGACATCAGATTCTTGAAACAATTTTAGCGAGCACACACAGGAAGGAAGCACGAACGAAGTGAGTATTTACTTCCGTGTGCGAGCGGCGCGACAGAATTAGAACGTATCACGGAGTGATACGTTGGCGGCGAAGCAGCCGGATTCTGGAGCTGACGAATCGAGTTAGCATTGCGAGCGAATGAAAATTGGACACCCCAAAATGCAGTTTGGGACGTAGACTTTTTAAACTTTGCTACGTCCCCAATGAAAGGAGATTACAATGAATACATCATTATCATGGATAAAGGCATATGTTCCTGAGCTTGATGTGACAGCTCAGGAGTATACAGACGCGATGACGTTGTCTGGTACGAAGGTAGAAGGTTACGAGGAGTTGGATGCGGATCTTGACAAGATTGTGGTTGGTCAGATCGACAAGATCGAGAAGCATCCGGATGCGGATAAGTTGATTATCTGTCAGGTAAATGTTGGAGCTGAGACGGTTCAGATCGTTACAGGCGCTCCAAATGTAAAAGAAGGAGACAAGATTCCGGTTGTTTTAGACGGCGGACGTGTGGCTGGCGGTCATGAGCCGGGACAGCGTGTTGTCGGAGGCATTAAAATCAAGAAAGGCAAGCTCCGCGGTGTGGAGAGTGCCGGTATGATGTGCTCCATCGAAGAGCTTGGCTCTAACAGAGAAATGTATCCGGAGGCACCGGAATATGGAATCTACATTTTCCCGGAAGATACGGAAGTAGGAGCTGATGCGGTAGAGCTGTTAGGGCTTCACGACGTTGTATTTGAATACGAAGTTACTTCTAACCGTGTAGACTGCTACAGTGTAGTTGGAATTGCCAGAGAGGCAGCGGCAACGTTCCGCAAAGAGTTCGTGCCTCCAGTAGTAACTGCTGTTGGAAATGATGAAGACGTAAATGATTTCATCAAAGTGACGGTAGAAGATCCGGATCTTTGTCCGAGATACACCGCGCGAGTAGTGAAAAATATCAAAATCGGTCCTTCACCGAAATGGATGCAGAGAAGACTTGCATCTGTAGGAATCCGTCCGATCAACAACTTGGTTGATATTACCAATTATGTGATGGAAGAGTACGGTCAGCCAATGCACGCTTATGATCTTGATACAATCGCAGGAGGACAGATTGTTGTAAGAAGAGCAAAAGAGAATGAGACATTTGTGACATTGGATGGACAGGAGAGAAAGCTTGATGAGTCTGTATTAATGATCTGTGACGGTGAGAAATCTGTAGGAATCGCCGGAATCATGGGTGGTGAGAATTCCATGATCACGGATGATGTACACACGATGTTATTTGAGGCTGCTTGTTTTGATGGAACCAATATCCGTAAATCAAGCAAAAAAGTCGGACTTCGTACAGATGCTTCCGGTAAATTTGAGAAAGGACTTGATCCGAATAATGCTGAGGCAGCAATGAACCGCGCTTGTCAGCTGATTGAAGAAATGGGAGCCGGTGAAGTAGTCGGCGGAATGGTTGATGTCTACAGTAAGAAAAAAGAGCCGGTACGCGTGCCATTTGATGCAGACGAGATTAACGGACTTCTTGGAACAAATATTTCCAAAGAGGAAATGCTTTCTTACTTCAAGAAAATTGATCTTGAATATGATGAGGCTTCCAATGAGGTGATTGCGCCGACATTCCGTCACGACCTGTTCCGTATGGCAGATCTTGCAGAGGAAGTAGCAAGATTTTACGGTTATGACAATATTCCGACAACGCTGCCAAGAGGAGAAGCTACTACAGGTAAATTATCCTTCAAGTTAAGAGTAGAGGAGATCGCCCGCGACATTGCGGAGTTCTGCGGATTCAGCCAAGGCATGACCTATTCCTTCGAAAGTCCGAAGGTATTTGATAAATTATTGATTCCTTCTGATTCTCCGCTTCGAAATACAGTGGATATCATGAACCCACTGGGAGAAGATTACAGTATTATGCGTACCACATCCTTAAATGGAATGCTGACTTCTCTTGCAACAAACTACAATAGAAGAAATAAAAATGTAAGATTGTACGAACTTGGAAATATTTATCTTCCAAAATCATTGCCGCTTACAGAACTTCCGGAAGAGAGAATGCAGTTTACACTTGGTATGTACGGAGACGGAGATTTCTTCAGCATGAAAGGTGTCGTTGAGGAGTTCTTTGAGAAGATTGGACTTCATAAGAAAGAAACTTATGATCCGAATGCAGGAAAACCATATCTTCATCCGGGACGTCAGGCAAACATTATCTATGATGGTGTTGTAGTCGGATATCTTGGAGAGGTGCATCCGGATGTGGCAGATACTTACGGAATCGGCACAAAAGCTTATGTAGCCGTACTTGATATGCCGGAAATCACGAAGAGAGCAACCTTCGACCGCAAATATACAGGAATCGCCAAATTCCCGGCAGTTATCCGTGACATCAGTATGGTAATGCCAAAAGAGATTCTCGTAGGACAGGTAGAAGAAGTGATCGAGAAAAAAGGCGGCGCTTATCTTGAAAGTTATGCATTATTTGACTTGTATGAAGGTGCACAGATCAAAGAAGGATATAAGTCTGTAGCTTATTCGATCGTGTTCCGTGCGAAAGATAAGACGCTTGAGGAAGCAGAAATTTCACAAGCTATGGAAAAAATCTTAGCTGGTTTGGAAGAACTTGGAATCGAGCTTCGTAAATAGAAAGGGATGCATTCATATGAAACGACAGGATTTTTATTATGAATTGCCGGAAGAGTTGATTGCCCAAGATCCTCTTGAGGATCGCTCCAGCTCCAGACTTCTTGTGTTAGACAAGGAGTCTGGGGCTGTTTCCCATCATGTGTTTAAAGATGTGATCGACTATTTAAATGAAGGGGATTGTCTGGTTATCAACGATACGAAAGTCTTGCCGGCAAGACTGATCGGCGCCAAAGTCGGAACCGATGCAAAGATTGAAGTGCTTTTATTGAAGCGTAAAGAAAATAACATCTGGGAAACACTTGTAAAGCCGGGGAAGAAGGCGAAAATAGGGACAAAGATCAGTTTCGGTGACGGTCTTCTTATGGGTGAAGTGGTTGATATCGTGGAAGAGGGAAATCGTCTGATTCAGTTCACTTACGAGGGAATCTTTGAAGAAATCTTAGATCAGCTCGGACAGATGCCCCTTCCGCCTTATATTACACATCACTTGGAAGATAAAAACCGGTACCAGACGGTATATGCGGAACATACAGGTTCTGCGGCGGCACCTACTGCGGGACTTCATTTCACACCGGAACTGTTGGAGAAAATCGAGAAAAAAGGTGTGGATATCGCAAGAGTTACATTACATGTAGGTCTTGGCACCTTCCGCCCTGTCAAGGTGGACGAGATTACCGATCACCATATGCACTCGGAATTTTTCCGGATTGAGGAAGAGGCGGCAACGAAGATCAATCGGGCAAAAGATACCGGAAAGAAAGTCATCTGCGTGGGAACGACAAGCTGCCGGACGGTGGAGTCTGCGGCAGATGAAACCGGACATTTGAAAGCGTGCAGCGGGTGGACAGAAATCTTTATTTATCCGGGCTATCAGTTTAAGGTGCTGGACAGTCTGATTACGAATTTCCATCTGCCGGAATCTACGCTGGTCATGCTGGTATCAGCGCTTGCAGGACGGGAATATGTGCTTGCAGCTTATGAAGAGGCAGTCAAAGAACGCTATCGTTTTTTCTCCTTTGGGGATGCCATGCTGATCCGGTAACAATGATGAAAAAATGAATAGAGCTTTAGAGAAAGGAAGTAGTCCTATGGTATGGCTGCTTCTTTTTTTGATGTCGCTTTTTATTGTTAAACCGAATAATATATTATAAAATAATAATAAATTATTTGATTGAAAATAGTCTGATAATTATGTATAATAAAACAAAAAAGTATGATCGGAGGTATGTCATATGAAGAAAACTTTTATTATTTTAAGTGTGTTTTGTGTTATGCTCTTGACGGGATGCAGTACAGATTATGCTAAAGTGTGTCAGGAAGACATTGAAGAGTATAACAAGAAACAGGTGAAGCAGACAGAGGAATCAGAGGTCGTTGGCCAGGGGGAGCCGGATAATCTGTGTACACTTACTGTGGATAAGAAACAGAAGCGGGTGATGCGGAAATACGAACAGGAAGGGCTTACTACAATTCTTTCGCAGGAAGATGGGAAGTGGTATTCCTACACGAATGTGGGAGACGGAAAGTGGAGCAAAAATGAAGAAGTGACGCTTAGTGGGGAAGAACCGTTGACAGCAGCTGATATTGATATTTCCGAAGAAGCAACCTACAACGTGGAAGGAAAGGAAAAAGTCGGGGATCGAAAGGCTGTGAAGGTGGAAGTAACCACTCCGGTGGAAGAAAATATAGCAGCTGAAATGAAGGAGAACGGACAGATCACAGATACGCTGTTAGAAAATGAAGAGTTCAAAAAAGCGTATGATGATGTGGTCAATGAGAAGGAACAAGTCAGCTATATATGGATTGATACTAAGACGAAGGAAATGATCAAAATGGAGACAGATGTTACGAAGAAGAAGGTGTTTCTTCACTATTATATGAAATTAGTTATGGAAGCGCCGACTTATGAAGAACTTCCATCTTTTGTCACGAAAGTGGTAACGTACTCTGATGATGACAGTATAGATCCTATTGAGCTTCCGAAGGAGAAATAAAGATGAGTGTGTCGCTTGGACCTTTTATGACCTGTTTTGTGACCATCTTGATCCTGACAGTCTATGCATATGTCATGATGAAGCGCAGCAACGATTTCTTCCGGGGAACGGTTAAGATCATCTTCGCTATCATAGCAGTAATCATGCTGCGAATGATGGTGCCGGTTAATTTTCCGTTTACAAGAACGATCTATTCCAGCAAGCTCTTAATCGGGCTGGGAAATATTGTGTATGCAAATGTATATGGAGACAGACAGGTTTTGGTATCAGACCTTCTTCTGTGGGCGTGGATCAGCGTGGCAGTGATTTTATTGATCCGTTACTTCTATAAAAGGGTCAAAGTAAGACGGATTCTGGAACAGTATGTGATTAAGGATACCGACACTAAGGAATATTATGAGTCTTTTCTTAATGATACGAAGATCAGGAGTATAAAGATCGCAGTTATACCGGGAGAGAAACAGGCAGCAATCTTCGGCGTCATCCGTCCGATCATGATCTTACCAGATGCAGTATTGGAGGAGAAAACAGTAGCACATATGATCCGGCATGAGATGAAACACTATGCCAACTATGATCTGTGGCTTAAGTTTTTTGTGGACTTGCTCGTTGTGATCCATTGGTGGAACCCGGTTGTCTATGTGATGCGAAAGGAATTAAGCCTTGCCTTCGAGTTGTCCAACGATTACATGGTCACCAGAGATATGCCGGAGCTTGAAAAATTAGAATATGCACAGACGCTTGTTCAGGCGGCAAAATTAATGAGTAATCAGCAGGCATATGACTTGAATCTTACAGGTGGAGAGTGTCTGGAGACAAGGATTCAGATGCTGCTTAAGGAGAAAACAACCGAGGGAATGCGAAGCCGCCTGCTTGCGGCGGCAAATCTTCTCTTTGTGTTTCTGATTATGATAATTTCTTTGGTTTTTGTACCAGAGGTGTTCTATGAAGAAAGTGTGCATTATGACAGCGAGGAGTTTGAAGGAGTCTTTGACATTACTCCGGAAAATGCGTACTACCTAAAAACAGAGAATGGATATGAATTATATGCAGATGATGTCTATAGATGGACTGAAAAAGAAATAGCTGAAGAATTTAGAGAGATGGGGATACCAGTTTATGAGACCAAATAGATTAAAAAAAGTTTGTGTAAAATTAATCATGGCTGTTTTTTATTTTGCGGCATGCCAATGATTATGGAAGAAACAGTGAGAACTGAGATGTCGGATAATGATATCGTGATTTGTGCAGATAGAATTGGCTGGAAATATAAAAATATAAATGGGAAACCGTATAAAAGATTGTATAATTTCAGTAAAGATCAATGGATTGGAAATTGGATACCGGTATAGTGTACATAAGAAATAACTAGAGAAAAGAAGCAAGGACACGTCATATGGCGTGTCCTTGTACTACATTATCCGGTGATATGTGATAATTTAAAACATTAATGGTAACCGGTAAAAGTTTTTGTAATCTGCTGTTTGTGGTTTTCCCCTTCCATGAAGAATAAGTACAAACCACTCACCTGCATTTTGTATTCCCTAGTTGGATTAGCCCAACTGATTTTGTGGCTTGTGTGGTTCCATGAGCCGGGATCGGAAACTGTATTCTTTTTTCCAGAATTAACATATTTTCCGTTCGAAATTGTTCCGGAGGAAAGATTTCTCGTTAAGTTCATAGTGGCATAATAAGATCCTTGCCATTTTTTTACATTGACATTTTGCATGGCAGCAGATACGGGTAAAGTACTGCCAAAAGTCAGTGTTGCAATGAGTGCAAAAAGACAAAGTAATTTACTTCTTTTTCTCATTATAATGCGCCTCCTTTCATGGACTTTTGGATAATGTAGTTCCTTTTTTATAATTTTAATATATCAATAAATAAAAATAAAGTAAATATAAATGATATATTATAAAATAATATATCATTTTAATAAAATAAAACCATTGAAAATAATATAATTACAGTGTAAAATTGAAATAAATAAGTAGCAGAATAGTAACAGAATAAGGAGGGAAGCGTATGAAAGCAAAGCAGATATTTTTTATCATGGCAGCAGTTGTTCTATCTTTGACCGGATGTGGGAAACGGGAAAAGGAAGAAGGAAATACGGTGACTGAGTATTTCAAAGAAGCGCCTGTAACTATGCCGGAAGATATCGTCGGATGTTTAGATTTTCAGTATGGGGAAGACGGAGAATACCAAGCGATCGGGCAGGATGAGACAAAAGGCGTTGTACTTTGGAGTTCCTCTGATCATGGCAAGAACTGGGAGGAGACATGGACGCTTCCCAATCAGTGGAAGAACAGTCTTGTGACAGAAGCTCAGTTCACAGGAGATGGCGGAATCTTCTGTGTGCTTGCCAAAGATGCTCTGCGGGAAGGCGTAGATACTCCAGAGGCTTCTTTTGCTTATCTTACTCCGGAAGGGGTATTGGAAGAGAAGAAGCTGTCGGCATCACAGGACGGATTAAGTGAGATCATATGTCAGAATGGACTGGTGTATGGAAGAAATACAAGCGGTATTGTAAAGGCATATGATTACAAGACAGGAGAAGAGAAGAAGGTCTATGATCAATCGGGAATGTTTGCCAATCAATTTGTATTAACAAAGGATCGGGTGATTGCCATAGGGATTGACAAGGTTGAGCAGTATGACCTTGAGGATGGAACAGTTCTTGAGACAAGTAAGAAGATGAATCAGGCGCTTCTTAAGCTGGCGTCAGAGAATCAAGGTTATGCAACGCGTATGTGTTATGACGAGAACGCCAATGCTATCTATTATGTGGGAGCCGGGGGAATGTTCCGGTATGATATGGATAAGGAAGAGGTAAAAAAGATGCTGTATGGGGAAAAGCATGTTTTCTCAGACAGTAAAGGATATCTCTCAGATGTGTCTGTCTTAGATGACCAGCATGTGGCGATCAGTTTTATCGGTCAGGACAGAAAGGCACAGGTGAGTGTGTATAGCTACGAAGAGAAGGGGCATCAGGTCAGGCTGACAACGGAATTAAAGGTTTATTCCTTATATGAGAATGACAGAATCCGTGAATTGGCAAATACATACAATTCCAAACAGTCGAAGGTTCATGTGAAGTATGAGTGTGATATTACAGCGGAAAACTGGATCTCCGTCAATGACGCGATCAGTAGGCTGAATACAAGACTTGCAGCCGGAGAAGGACCGGATGTGATTCTGTTGGATGGTTTAAATGAGAAGGCATATATAGAACAAGGCTTGTTGTGCGATGTGTCCGATGTGTTGGATAAGAAGGAGCATTATACGAATCTGGCATTGCCATATATGAGAGAGAAGCATGTATATGCAATTCCGCTTCAATTTCATCTTATGACGATCCACGCAGAGGACGACGTGACAAAGTCCATTGGAACTTTGGAAGAACTTACCGGAAGTCTGGAAAAATACCACGCAGACCATCCTGACAGAGCCACATTAGAAAGATGGGAAACATCAAACTATATGGAAGTTATTTTTCAGACATATTTTCCGGAACTGTTAAAAGATGGAACATTGGAAGAGAAGGAATTGGGAAATTTCTATAAGAATATGGAACGGATCTATAAGGTATCTGAATTTACTTTTACGGACGATGATGGCAGTGAGGACGAGAGTAAAATCGACTTGAGTTCTTTAAAACTTATGGATAACGGACAGCAGGAAGGACTTCTTGCTATGAAAGAAGCGGATGTTTCAATCAGTGGCGCGCTCCAGAATTGGGATTTATCAAGACTATATTATTATGGCGAAGTAAGAGATGGATTGACTTACGACTATTTCCAAAGAGACGGGAAACCAATCTTCCTTCCGGTAAATGCGCTTGCAGTCATGGAAGACAGCAACAAGAAGGAGATGGCAAAAGATTTCCTCCGCCATTGTATTTCTTATAAGGAAGTCATGGAGTCCAGCGAAGGCGTGGGGTTCTCCATTCATCGAGAAGCAATGAAAAAAGCATTTGCGGTGGGAATGGATGACACAGAAGAGATGGAAAATAGCAAAGGTGAGACGGTAGAGCTTCCGTGGAAAGATCTGCCGAAAAAGGAACAGGAAGCATTTTTTGAGATGGTGGATTATCTGGAAGAGTATTCCTGTGTGGATCAGGTGGTAAAAGAAATTGTAATGAAACAGGCGGAAACTTATATCAATCACGAAGGGACGTTGGAAGAATGCACAGCTTCAGCGGTAGAAAAGGTCAATCTCTATCAACAGGAATAAAGAAGAAAAGAGCGGGAATCTGCTTTATACTGCCTAGCGTGATCGGGGTGTTGGTATTTTTTATATTACCATTTCTTGATGTTGTCAGACGATCTGTCAGCAACACGTCGGGCACAAGATATGTGGGAGCGAGGAACTACATGAATGTGGCAGAAAATGAAGCGTTCCGTTTGAGTGTACAAAATACAGCCCGCTTTTTACTGATCAGTGTGCCTTTACTTTTTCTTGTATCTTTGCTTCTTGCTTATTATATTAACACACAGATTGTGAGGAAGGGGCTTGTAAAGGCAGTGCTTTTATTTCCCATGATCCTTCCGGTATCGACAACGACTCTGTTCTGTAGAATTTTGTTCGATAATGCAGGAATACTGAACGGAGCATTTCAGAAACTGGGAATGGATACCCTCAGACTGATGGATACAGGATCTGTATTCTGGGTACTAGTGGCGCTGTATTTCTGGAAAAATATCGGTTTCTGTGTGGTACTTTGGAGTGCCGCTATGGAAGCAATCCCGAAGGAAATCTTCGAGGCGGCGCGGTTAGACGGAGCGGGATTCGTGACGAAGGTTATGCGAATCATTCTTCCACTCCTGTCTACATCGGCGTTTATCATTCTTTTGCTTCTTATACTGAACAGCTTTAAAGTATTTCGGGAGTCGTATATGTTAGCGGGAAATTATCCGCATCGGTCGATCTATATGACGCAGAATATATTTAATAACTGGTTTCAGAGCTTTTCCATTGAGAAAATGGCGGCGGGAGCAGTTCTGGTGGCTTTTGTGCTGGCAATATTTGTGTTGCTTTTGCAGAGACAACTGATTAAGAAGGTGTATGAAAAATGAGATATTTACAAAAGGTTTGGAAATGGCTCTTTGGCATTATAGTGGTGCTTATTTTTTGCCTGCCGGTCGTTTTTCTTCTTGCCGGTTCTCTGAAAGGAACAAAAGAATTGACAGACAGTCTCGGAGCGGTGATAGCCGGAAAAGGAGGAGACTTACAGTGGAACTTCTTTCCTGCATATCCAACACTTCGCCATTACGTGAAGGTTTTGCTTGACAGTCCGCAGTTCTGGACATTATTTTGGAACTCTGTGAAACTTACGAGTGTTACCGTATTAGGACAGATTCTTATCAGTATTCCGGCAGCGTGGGGATTTGCAAGGTATCGATTTACACATGCAATATTCCGCATTTATATGATTTTGATGATGATACCGTTTCAAGTCAGAATGATATCGGAATATTTGCTTTTGCAGAGGATGGACCTTCTTGATTCTTTCTGGGGAATTGTTTTACCGGCAGTATTTTCAGCATATCCGGTATTTATTATGTTTCAGTTCTTTGTCAGTATTCCGGAAGAAGTGCTTGACGCGGCAAGAATCGATGGGGCAACACAGTGGCAGCTGTTTGTAAGGATTGGCGTACCGCTTGGGAAAACGGGAATCATAAGCTCCATGATGTTGAGCGTTCTGGAGTGTTGGAATATGATAGAACAGCCAATGGTATTTCTGGATACGAAATCACTGTGGCCGGTGGCGTTGTATGTGCCGCAGATTACAGAAAACGGAATTGGTGTTTCGTTTGCTGTTTCTATTCTTGTACTAATTTTACCGTTTTTGGTATTTTTAGCAGGGCAGGAATATATACAGAAAGGAATTGCTGCTTTTATGAAAGGTGAATGATGGCAGGAGATAAGGACATGCGGAATAAAGTATTGAAGAGCATAGGAATTTTTCTGATCGTGGCAGTGTTGTGTACGATTATTTCGCGGGGGCTCTATGTGGCTTCCATTGCAGATGTGACACTTAAGGAGCCGAATGCACGAGTGCTGAATCATGATATTGAAACAAGTGGAATGATCGAGCAGAAAAGGAAAATCGTTGTTTTGACAGAAGCAGATCAGATTGTTACAGATATTTATGTAAAAGAAGGGCAGGAGGTGAAAAGCGGAGATCCTCTCTTTTCTATAGATCTTGATTATTTAAAACAGCAGATCGATGTTATGAAAAATGAGCGAAAGCAATTAGGATATCAGATCGAGGATGCGAAGAATCAAGAGGAAGATAAGAAGAAGCAGGAAAATTTAAACCGCGGGCAGGCAAAAGACAATTATGACTATCTTGCGGATAAATGGGAGACACAGATAGCTAAGGACGCGGAGGCTGTGGAGAGTGCAAAAGAAGCTTATGAGAACAGCTTGAAACAAGAGACAGAAGATGGAAGTGAAACACAGCAGCTTCTTGCGGAGTGGGAAGAGGCACAGGCTCAGTATGAGGCAGATATCACCCAGAGAGACGGAGAACTTTTTGAAGCAGGTCAGACAGTGGAATCCAGTCAGTTGACGGGGGCAGATAGCACTTCGGAAGAACAGCTTAAGCTTCAAAGAGAGCAGATTGACATGAAGATGGAAGGACTTAATTTGCTGGCTTCGCAAGAGGGGAAGGTCTTATCGGATACAGAAGGAGCGGTGTCAGAAATTCTTGTCCATACAGGAGAAGCTACACCGGTTACAGCCAGTATACTGCTGTCTGATCTTTCTTCGGGAATCCAGGCAACGGTTACATTAAATGCAGATGAGGCAAAGCATATCACAGAACAATCGCAGGTGACCATGCGCGGAACCGGAAGTAGTGGGGAAGAAGTTGTTCTTACAGACGTCAAGATTCAATCGATAAAGGAAAAGAAGGATGCGGAAAATGATTCTGCTTTTGAAGTTGTGTTAGAGTCAGCGGAACCGGTGTTTGAAGAAGGAGCGAATGTTTCGGTGGAAATTAAGAATCCTTCGAAAGAGTATGAAATTTGTATCCCTCTTGAAGCGCTTCATACAGATGGAGTCGATAAGTATGCAGTCTATATTGCTGAGGAGCAGGATGCGTTGATTGGCAAAGAGCTTACGGTAAGAAAAGTACCGGTGAAGATTCTGGATAAAGATGCAGAATTTGCGGCGATAGAAAATGATACCTTATCCAATCAGCAGAAAATCATTGTTTCATGTGAAAAAGCCATTGAAGAGGGTATGACGGTAAAAGAGAAGGAAACATAAATGAAAAAAAGAAATATTTTCATAAGCGTCGCTCTTGTTTTAGTCGGGATACTTGCCTTTTGTTTTGCGATTAATAAGGCGGCAGAATTGAAAGAATATCAGAAAACTTCATGTATGAAATTGGAACATGAGATAGATGGAGTGTCCGCGGAACAGGCAGCGATTGATTTTATGAAAAATGAAAAAAAGCAGCTTGTATTTTGGTCGAAAGAAAGGACAGGAGCATGTGAAAATCCAATGTTCAACAGATCTATGAAAATGAAAGAAATGATTTTCTGTGGAGAATTGTCGCTTTTGCTGCCGGAGTGTGGATCGACTGGTGAGAGGGAATGGAGTCAAGAGTGTATTGTTGATGAAGAAGCCTCACTCCAGTTATTTGGCAATAAAAATGCGACAGGACAAATGATTGAACTTGGCGGAAAAAAATATACGATCTGTCTTACGATCAAAGGAGAAGAAGGGATTGTGATACGAAAGGCGGAAGCCGGAGAGCTGCTGCAATACGTATCAACAAGGGGAAAGCAAGGAGAAAATCGAGAGGCGATACAGAAACTCACAATGAATTATGGGATTGCCGGAGAAGAAATCATGCTGTCGCTGTTTTATTGTATCGCCAGTCTGATTCTTGGCTTAATTCCGGCTGTCTGTGGTGTCTTGGGAGTTGTTCAGTTGTTAAATATATGGAAAGGGGAGAAGCAAAAGATCAAGATTGGGTGGTTAGAAAAAGGTTTTACAGGAGTGGTTGCCGCAATTCTTATACTTTGGATCTGTATGAAGCTTTTTCAGCCGGAACTTGGAATTTCTCTTTATCCGTTATCTGATTTTGATAGCTGGTCACAGCAGATCAAATGGATTGCAAAGCAGTTGCCAAGGACGATGGAGATGGAGAAACCTTGGATATTAGCAACATTTTTTACTGCCTTTAGAAAGTGTTTGAGTGCTTCGGCACTGTCGGCAGTTTGTTTATGGAGTGGAATACGATTATATGAAAGAAGAATAAATGGAGTGTGAACGAGACATGAAAGGTTTGACAAAAAGACAGGAAGACGTAATGAATATTTTGTGGGATGCGAAGAAACCGATCATCGCATCAGAGATTGTGAAAACAGGAACCGATCTGAATATCAATACCGTTCAGGCGGCGCTTCGCAGTTTGATCAAGAAGAATTATATTGAAGTGGCAGAAATCGTATACAGCGGAACCGTGCTCACCAGAAGTTATCGGGCGATTGTCAAAAGAGAAGAAGTCCCCAATGAGACAGCCAACGAGATACGAAAAGCATTGAGGGAAGAAGATGTATTTGCCCGCTATATTGATGAATTTGATGATTCTGTATTGCTTGCAAAATTAGAAACAATTATTGAAGCGAAGAGAAAAGAATTAGAAAAAGCAAAGTAAGATACGGAAAGAAAGTGTGAGAAAAACATGGTAGAGCTGAATGAACGCGCAAAAGAATATTTGTCCAGAGTAAAGTGGCAGCATGTTGTGCTGAATATTGAGGAGATTACCAGCTGATGTGCGCCTCCGTATAAGGAGATGTCTGTAAGTTTTACGGACGAGGATGAAGAAGCCATGGCAGAAAAAGGATATGCCATGGATAAAAGTGAACTGGGTAATGTATACTATCCGAGGGAAGGAATCTGCATTGAGGAAGGTATTGCGATCCACTACATGGATTATCCGTGGATCAGTTGTTTTGAAGTGAAAGGAATTAAGATTTTGTAGAGAGGTTCGCTTTGCATACAAAAAACCGGGCAGCAGTTGACTGTCCGGTTTTTCTTCTTAATCTCATTTTCTGTATTGCTTTTAAATATCCAACGCTGTCGTTTTATATAAATAAAAGGTACATCTAAATTATGATTAATAGGGATTAGAGCTTTGTTACGTTTACTGCCTGAGGGCCTTTTGCACCTTCAGTTACGTCGTATTCTACTTCCTGACCTTCTTCTAAAGACTTGAAGCCTTCCATGTTAAGTCCGGAGTAATGTACGAATACATCGTTTCCTGATTCATCAGAGATAAATCCGTAACCTTTTTGGTTGTTAAACCACTTTACTGTACCTCTCATTGTGATACCTCCATTAAATGTGAATGACTTGTTACTGTATCTTGTTTTTAAAAAGTAAGATACTTCGTCACTTTAGCATAAATGAATGAAAAAGTCAATAAATTTGATGGTAATTTCTGCTATTTCTCACAAAGAAAAGAGACGTTTTCCGACAACATCAGACATCCCTATCTTGACGAAAGAAAGGTTAAAGTGTAAAGTATACTCATAAGACTGTCCGTAAGACGGGCTTTAAGTGAGGAAAGATTTATGATTACATTAACAGGAAAAAAGATATCAGAAGGAATTGCGATTGGAAAGCTGTCTTTCTATAAGCGAGATATTAAAGAAATTAAAGAAATCTATGTAAAAGATATAGAGAAAGAAGTTGCCAGATTTCAGAAGGCAAGAGAAAAAGCGGTGATGGAGCTTCGGGTGCTCTACGGAAATTCCATACGGGAAGTAGGAGAAGCCAATGCCGCTATTTTTGAAATGCAGCAGGAGATTCTGGAAGACGAAGATTTTGGCGAGAAAGTAACAAGTATTATCTTAGAAGAGAAGCTGAATGCAGAGTATGCGGTTCAGCAGACAGCAGACTATTTTGTAAAGGCAGGATCTGAGATTGACAAAAACTATATCCAAGGACATGAAGCGGATGTCAAAGACGTTGCACTTCGTCTGATCCGGATTCTGTCCAGAAGCTGGAAGGATAAACTTCTGTCGGATGAACCATTTATCATGGCGGCGCCGGAATTGTATCCAAGTGAGGCCATGCAGCTGGAGAAAAGCAAGGTGCTTGGATTTGTTACCAGATATGGAACCATCAATTCTCACACAGCGGTGATTGCAAGAACAAAGGGGATTCCGTCGGTGATCGGTCTTGGGGAAGCTTTAAAGAAAGAATATGACGGTAAGACAATCATCATAGACGGTTTCGAGGGAAAAGTATACATTGAACCGGATTATACAACGATTACCCGCATGAAGAAGAGACAGGATACCGACCATGTGAAAGTGAAGGATCTGGAACGGTTGAAAGGAAAAGACAATATCACGCAGAGCGGTCAGAGAATTGATATCTGTGCCAATATTGCAAGCAGAGAAGATATTGAGCGTGTGATTCGAAGTGATGCTGGAGGAATCGGCTTATTCCGAAGTGAATTTATCTATATGGATAACGGTGGGAAGCTTCCTACAGAAGACCAGCAGTTTGCCATTTACAAGCTGGCGGCAGAATCTATGGGAATGAAGCGTGTTGTTATCCGTACAGCAGACCTTGGCGGTGATAAACTGGCAGACTGCTTTGAAATGGACAAGGAGAACAATCCGGCATTAGGATATCGTGGAATCCGCATTTCGCTGGAAAAAGACGAGATGTTCCGCACACAGCTTCGAGCGATTCTGCGTGCGTCCGTTTACGGAAATGTATCCATTATGTTTCCGATGATTACTTCTCTGGAGGAAGTAAAGGCAGCAAAGGTGCAGCTGGAGCGTGCGAAGAAGGAATTAAGCGCCAATAAGACTGCTTATAACAAAGACATTGAAGTGGGAGTGATGATCGAAACTCCGGCGGCAGTTATGATCAGCGGTGAGCTGGCAAGAGAAGTTGACTTCTTCAGCATCGGAACGAATGACCTTCTACAGTTTACATTGGGAATGGACAGAACCAATGCGAAGATTGACAGTTACTATAATCCACATCATCCGGCATTGTTGAAGATGATAAGGATCATTACAAATAACGGACATCTGGAGGAAAAGAGAATCAGCATATGCGGAGATCTGGCGTCAGACCTTTCATTGACGGAATATTTCCTTCAGATTGGAATTGACGAATTGTCCGTAGCGCCGGGGCAGGTGCTGGGACTTCGTAAGAAGATCCGTGAGATTCAATAAAATTTCATAATATTCAACCATATTCAGGAAGAATAAAAACCATCATGAAGTCGAAAGATAAGCATGATGGTTTTTTATGCATTTTGCATAAAAACTGATGAGCGATTTTGGAACATATTTTGAACGAAAATAGTTGATTGTGACTGAAAATGACTGTATTATGAATTTAAAGATGAATGAAGTTGAAAGAAAATGACTGAAAATGAAAAAACAGAAAGAGAAAAAGAAGGAGGAAGAGTATGCTGGCAGAAGAGAGATTTCGGGAAATATTGAAAATTGTAAATGACAAGAAGACCGTTACAGTTCAGGAACTGACTGCTTTGTTGCAGACTTCCGAATCTACGATCCGCAGAGACCTTACCACACTCCATCAGCGAGGAGCACTGATCAAGGTACATGGCGGCGCTACGACTGCAGAGTCCGAAACGATGACAAGAGATGCGGATCTTTCTTTGAGAAGTACTTTGAATAAGGAAGAGAAGGCTGTGATCGGTAAATATGCGGCAGGTCTGATCAGGGAGGAAGATTTTGTATATCTGGATGCAGGAAGCAGTGTGGATGTGATGATTGATTACATTACGGAGTCAGGCGCACTGTATGTGACCAACTCTGTAAGTCATGCCCAGAAATTATTGAAAAAGGGCATGCGCGTATTCCTGATCGGAGGAGAGTTAAAGGCGGTTACAGAGGCAATCGTCGGAGCAGAAGCAGTAGAAGGTCTGAAAAAGTATCATTTTACAAAAGGCTTTTTCGGAACGAACGGGGCGGATGCAGTTTCAGGTTACACAACACCGGATATTACAGAGGCTCTTGTAAAAGAAAAGGCAATGCAGCAATGCAGAAAAAATTATGTATTGTCAGATTCGTCCAAAATCAATCAGATTTCATCGGTCACTTTTGCTGATTTCCAGTCCGCACAGTTGATCACAACAAAGCTCCAGGATGAATCTTACAAAAAATATACAAATATTATGGAGGTTTAGTCAATGATTTACACAGTTACTTTTAATCCTTCTCTGGATTATATCGTCTCTGTGAAGGACTTCAAACTTGGCCTTACCAATCGCACAGACTCAGAACTGATGCTGCCGGGAGGAAAAGGAATCAATGTATCCATTGTTCTTAAGAATCTGGGGATTGATAATACAGCGCTTGGGTTCGTGGCTGGGTTCACCGGCAAAGAGGTCGTAAAACGATTGGAGAAGTTTGGCGTGAAAAATGGATTTCTTGAGATTCCGGAAGGGTTTACACGGATCAATGTGAAATTAAAATCCATTGACGGTACAGAGATTAATGGGCAGGGTCCTTCTATCAGTGAAGAAAAGATAGAACAGCTTATGACCAGGCTTGATGAGATGGGAGAGGGTGACGTTCTCTTTTTGTCAGGAAGTATTCCGGCTTCTATGCCCGATGATACTTACCAGAAGATTATGGAGCGTCTGAAAGATAAGGGCGTTCTGATCTCCGTAGATGCGACACAGGAATTGCTTCTGAAGGTGCTTCCGTATCACCCATTCCTGATCAAGCCGAACAATCACGAATTAGGTGAGATCTTTGGTGTGGAATTAAGGACGAGAGAATCGGTTGTTCCTTACGGGAAGAAGCTTCAGGAGATGGGCGCAGAGAATGTGCTGATTTCTATGGCAGGAGAAGGAGCGGTCCTGATCGCATCAGATGGGCAGGTCTATGATGCTCCGGCTCCGAAAGGAATTTTGAAAAATGGTGTAGGCGCCGGAGATTCTATGGTCGCCGGGTTTATGGCAGGCTGGCTGGAAAGAAAAGAATACCGGCATGCATTTCACATGGGTGTTGCGGCAGGAAGTGCAAGTGCGTTTTCCGAGCAGCTGGCTGTAAAAGAAGAAATAGATCAAGTATATGAACAGGTTGTAAAAACCGCAGGAGGGAAAGAAGAATGAGAATCACAGATTTATTGGATGTAAGAAGTATCTCACTGGATGCAGCGCCTAAGAGCAAACAGGAGGCAATTGATGCGGCGGTTGCTCTTATGGTGAAGAGCGGAAAGATCAATGATGAAGAGGCTTATAAAAAACAAGTCTATGCAAGAGAAGAAGAAAGCACCACCGGAATCGGAGAAGGAATTGCGATTCCACATGGAAAATGTGACGCGGTTGACCGTCCGGGACTTGCTGCAATGGTGATCCGTGAAGGAGTAGATTTTGATTCCTTAGACGGAGCGCCGGTAACACTGTTGTTCCTGATCGCAGCTCCGAATACGGAGGATAATGTACATCTGGATGTGTTGAGTAAATTGTCCATGATGTTAATGGATGAAGCGTTTACGGAAAATCTTCGCAAGGCTGAGACACCGGAACAATTTCTTGCAATCATCGATCAGGCAGATGAAGAGAAGAAGAGTGTGGATGAAAGACTGGCAGATGTAGAAGAGGCAAAAGAAGATCAGGTTAAAATCCTGGCAGTGACGTCTTGTCCGACCGGAATTGCTCATACTTATATGGCAGCAGAAGGAATTGAGAAAGCAGCAAAAGCAAAAAATTGTTTTGTGAAAGTAGAGACAAGAGGTTCCGGCGGTGCAAAAAATGTACTTACAGATGAAGAGATTCAGGCGGCGGACTGTATTATTGTGGCAGCAGACGCACAGGTTCCAATGGATCGTTTTGATGGGAAGAAAGTCATCGAGCGTCAGGTGTCTGACGGAATCAATAAGGCAGATGAATTAGTAGAGCTTGCCATTTCCGGCAATGTTCCGGTATATAAAAGCAGCACCGGAGGAGAAAAGAAACAGGCTGCAAAGAGCGGCGGAAGTGTAGGTCATAAGATTTATACACAGCTGATGAACGGTGTTTCCCATATGCTTCCGTTCGTAGTAGGAGGAGGTATTCTCATTGCAATCGCTTTCCTTCTTGACGGTATGCTGGTAGATATCAATTCTTTATCGGTTGCAGACCGTGCTAACTTTGGTACCATCACACCGGTGGCTGCATTGTTTAAAAATATTGGTGGTGTAGCATTTGGATTTATGCTTCCAGTACTTGCAGGATTTATTGCGATGGCGATCGGCGACAGACCGGCGCTGGCAGTTGGCTTTGTGGGCGGTATGATGGCAGCAAGCGGAGCGTCCGGTTTCTTAGGAGCGCTGGTGGCTGGTTTCGCAGCAGGCTATTTGATCCTTGCACTTCGCAAAGTATGTGATAAGCTTCCGCAGGCAATCGAGAAGATTGCTCCGGTACTCATTTATCCGGTACTGGGTATTCTGATCATGGGACTTGGTATGACATTTATCGTAGAGCCGGTCATGGGAGGAATTAACACAGCGTTGAATAATGGTTTGACAAGTATGGGCGGTTCCAGTAAGCTGATTTTAGGACTGGTACTTGGCGGTATGATGGCAATTGATATGGGCGGCCCGTTTAATAAAGCCTCTTATGTGTTTGGTACGGCAGCGATCGCATCTGGAAATTATGACGTTATGGCAGCTGTTATGATCGGCGGTATGGTTCCGCCATGTGCTATCGCATTGGCAACACTTTTGTTTAAGAATAAATTTACAAAAGAAGAAAGAGAATCCGGACCTATGAACTTTATTATGGGACTTGCATTTATTACAGAAGGTGCGATCCCATACGCAGCAGCAGACCCGCTTCACGTGTTGCCATCCTGTATCATTGGTTCGGGACTGGCAGGCGCGCTGTCTATGGCGTTTGGCTGTACGTTGATGGCTCCTCACGGAGGAATCTTCGTAGTACCGGTGATGGAAAATGCAGTCATGTATCTGCTTGCCCTTGTGATCGGAACGGTTGTCTCAGCAGTCCTGCTGGGTGTTTTAAAGAAAAAAGTAACAGAATAGATGAAGGAAGAAACAATAATAAGATAAAATAAAAACCAATCAAAGAAAACGGAGGAATGAATCATGAAAGAATTTCAGTATGTAATCACAGATCCAGAAGGAATCCATGCAAGACCGGCAGGGCTTCTTGTAAAGAAAGCCAATGAGTTCGCATCCAAAGTGACAATCAAAAAAGGCGAGAAGAGTGCAGATGCTAAAAGAATTTTTGCAGTCATGGGTATGGGTGTAAAGAAAGCAGACGAGATTACTGTCTGCGTAGAAGGAGAAGACGAGGGAGCCGCTTCTGAAGCAATGGAGCAGTTCTTAAAAGAAAACCTGTAAGAGGGGAAGATGGCAATGATTACATTATCGGGAAAAAGTGTATTTGGCGGAATCGCCATTGGAAAGATTTCATTTTATAAGAGAAATGAAATTACGATCAAGAGAAGTCATGTGGAAGATACAGAGGCAGAAATAAAGCGTTTTGAAAAAGCGAAAGAACAGGCGTCAGCAGAGCTTCAGCAATTACATGACAAGGCAATGGATGATGTGGGTGAGACAAATGCCATGATCTTCGAGATCCATCAAATGATGCTGGAAGATCTGGATTATGTGGAGTCTATCGTAAATATTATTACAACGCAGGAAGTGAACGCAGAGTATGCGGTTGGAACAACAGCAGATAATTTCGCTGCCATGTTCGCGGCAATGGATGATGCGTATATGCAGGGGAGAGCTGCAGATGTGAAGGATGTCTCAGAACGTCTCATCAAAGTATTATCAAACAGTGAGCACGCTGCCATGGAAATGGAAGAGCCGGTGATCATTGCAGCCGACGACCTTGTGCCAAGTGAAACCGTACAGCTTGATAAAGATAAAGTGCTTGCCTTTGTTACAATGTACGGCTCTTCAAATTCACATACAGCCATTCTGGCACGAACAATGAACATTCCGGCAGTGATCGGTCTTGGTGATGCTTTGAAGCAGGAATATGATGGGAAACTTGCAATTGTAGACGGAATGGAGGGCGTAATCTATGTAGATCCTGATACAAAGACCATGGAAGCCATGCAGAAAAAACAAAAAGAAGACATGGAGAAGAAGGAACTTCTGGAGCAGTTAAAGGGCAAAGAAAATGTGACAAAAAGCGGTCAGAAAGTAAATGTCTACGCCAATATCGGCAATCTGTCCGATGTGGGGGCTGTGCTTCAGAATGATGCCGGAGGCATCGGTTTGTTCCGAAGTGAATTCCTCTATTTGGAGAGCGAGACCTTCCCTACAGAAGAGCAGCAGTTCAAGGTGTATAAACAAGTGGCGGAAAATATGGCAGGTAAGCGGGTAATTATTCGTACGCTGGATATCGGAGCCGATAAACAGGCGGATTATTTTGGACTAGATAAAGAAGAAAATCCTGCTCTTGGATATCGTGCGATTCGTATCTGCCTCACCAGACCGGAGATCTTCAAGACTCAGCTTCGCGCACTGTACCGCGCATCTGCTTATGGACAGATTGCAATTATGTTTCCGATGATCATCTCCGTGGATGAGGTAAAGAAGATCAAGGAAATGATTCAAATGGTACAAGAAGAGCTTACAGAAGAAGGTGTAGATTTCCGCAGGGATGTGGAGATCGGTGTGATGATCGAGACGCCGGCTGCTGTCATGGTCAGTCATGAGCTTGCGAAAGAGGTCGATTTCTTCAGTGTAGGTACTAACGATCTGACACAGTATACCCTTGCCATTGACAGACAGAATCAAAAACTGGAATCATTTTATGATGCCCATCATCCGGCAGTATTGTCTATGATTCGCATGGCAGCAGAAAATGCGCATCGAGAGGGAAAATGGATTGGCATCTGCGGAGAGCTTGCGGCTGATCTTACACTGACAAAGACGTTTCTTGAAATGGGAATTGATGAGCTGTCTGTGGCTCCGGGAATGATTCTTCCTCTGAGAAAAACCGTTCGTGAGTGTGAATAATATAAAAAAGTAATAACTACTCATAATGAGAAGTAATAGATGGAGCCATTTACTTTATGGCTCCATTTTGTTAGAATTGAGCTATGTTATCTAAAAATGAGATACATGAAGGAGGAAATCAAATGTTAGAGAAGTTTTTCAAACTTAAGGAGAACGGTACAGATGCAAAGACTGAGATTCTTGCCGGAATCACTACTTTTATGACAATGGCGTACATTCTGGCAGTGAATCCAAGTATTCTGGCTGCAGCCGGTATGGATCAAGGGGCAGTGTTTACTGCAACTGCTCTTGCAGCGTTGATTGGTACTTTATTGATGGCAGTATGTGCGAATTATCCATTTGCGCTTGCACCGGGTATGGGACTGAATGCGTATTTCGCATATACCGTAGTGCTTGGAATGGGGTATGACTGGCAGGTTGCACTGACCGCAGTTTTTGTGGAAGGTATTGTGTTCATCGTTTTATCTCTCACAAATGTGCGTGAAGCAATCTTTAATGCGATCCCGAAGAATTTAAAAGCGGCTGTCAGCGTGGGAATCGGTCTGTTTATTGCATTTATCGGACTTCAGAATGCGAAGATTGTAATTGGCGGAGCAACATTGGTTGAGTTATTCTCTCTTGAAAATTACAATATGGTAAATGGTGTAGAAGCAACATTTAACGATGTTGGTATTACCGTTGTGCTGGCAATCATCGGAATTATTATCACAGGTATCCTTGTGATCAAGAATGTAAAAGGAAATATTTTGTGGGGAATTCTTGCTACATGGATCATTGGAATCATCTGCCAGTTTGCAGGGGTGTATGTTCCAAATCCGGAAATCGGATTTTACAGCCTGCTTCCGGATTTCAGCAACGGACTTTCTATTCCAAGTCTTGCGCCGGTATTCGGAAAACTTGATTTTTCAGGTGTCTTTTCACTGAATTTTATTGTTGTTATTTTTGCATTCCTTTTCGTAGATATGTTTGACACAATCGGAACATTGATTGGTGTATCCTCTAAGGCGGATATGCTGGATGAAAACGGGAAATTGCCAAGAATCAAGGGCGCGCTTCTTGCAGATGCAGTTGCAACAACAGCAGGAGCAGTTCTTGGTACAAGTACAACAACTACATTTGTAGAGAGTGCATCCGGTGTATCTGAAGGCGGAAGAACAGGTCTTACTGCAGTGACAACTGCCATTTTATTTGGACTGGCACTGTTCCTGTCTCCGATTTTCCTTGCAATTCCATCATTTGCAACAGCTCCGGCGCTTGTGGTTGTTGGATTCTATATGCTGACAAATGTGGTAAATATCGACTTTAACGATATTTCTGAGGCGCTTCCATGCTATATCTGTATCGGAGCAATGCCATTTTTCTACAGCATTTCAGAAGGTATTTCTATGGGAGTAATTTCCTATGTTGCATTGAACCTTCTGACAGGAAAAGTAAAAGAGAAAAAGATCAGTATCTTGATGTATGTGCTTGCTGTCTTATTTATTTTGAAATATATTTTCTTATAAGAACATGCGGGAGAAAAAGATACTTCTGTAAAAGAATAGAAGAGGTGTTGAACAGCTTGTCATTTTGGAAGACTTCCATTATGGCAGGCTGTTTTTCTTTTCTATTGTACCGGAGCAAACAATCAGGTATAATTCTTTATAGACAGTGAATCAGTACGATATTTGAAAGGTAAAAAAGGATCATAACAATGAATTTACTCACAATGGAACATATTACAAAATCATATACAGACCGCGTACTTTTGGATGATGTGGATTTTGGGATTAATGAAAATGAAAAAATCGGAATCATCGGTGTAAATGGCATGGGAAAATCTACACTTCTTAAGATTGCGGCAGGAATCACGCCTTTTGATCAAGGAAAGATCAGTATGGGAAATCAAGTGAAGATCTGTTATCTTCCACAGACTCCTGTGTTTGAGGAAGGAATGAATATTTTGCAGGCAGCAGTGAATGGGCATGTGGATGAAACAAATCGATGGACGATAGAAGCAGATGCCAAGGCAATGTTGAATAAGCTTGGCTTTTCTGATTACGAAGAAAAAATCGAGCATATGTCGGGAGGACAGAAGAAAAGGGTGGCTTTAGTCAATGCACTTTTGACTTCCGCAGATATTCTGATGCTTGATGAGCCGACCAACCATTTGGACAATGCGATGTCAGAATGGCTGGAAGAGTACCTCATCAAATTCCGCGGTGCGATTTTGATGGTTACCCATGACCGTTACTTTCTGGACCGTGTAGCGAATCGGATCGTGGAAGTGGATCAGGGGAAATTATACAGCTATCCGGGAAATTATGAGCAGTTTGTTACATTAAAAGAAGAGCGGCAGAATATGGAGCTTGCCGCGCAGCGCAAGAGAAAAAGCCTTCTTCGCACAGAACTTGAGTGGCTTCATAGAGGAGCAAGAGCAAGAAGTACGAAGCAGAAGGCGCATATTGATCGGATTCGTGCGTTGCAGGAGATGAAGGATCTTCAAGAAGAAAAAAGAGTTATGTTGGATTCCACGTCCTCCCGCATGGGGAATAAGACGATTGAGCTTTCTGGTATCGGTAAATCATACGGAGAAAAAGAGTTGATAAAAGATTACAGCTATATTTTTCTGCGCCACGACCGTATCGGAATCATTGGCCCCAATGGATGTGGGAAAACAACGCTTCTAAAAATCATAAGCGGTGTAGCAAAGCCGGATCAAGGAATCATAGAGGTGGGGCAGACGATCCGTATGGGCTATTTTTCACAGGAAAATGAATATATGGATGATTCCATGAAAGTGATTGATTACGTCAAAGAGGCAGGAGAATATATAAAGACTTCCGACGGCAGCAGAATCACTGCGTCCCAGATGCTGGAACGTTTTTTATTTGAAGGAGCGATTCAATGGTCGAAGATTGAGAAATTATCCGGCGGGGAAAAAAGAAGGCTTTATCTTCTTCGCATTCTTATGGGTGCTCCCAATGTATTGCTTCTTGACGAGCCGACCAACGATCTGGATATCCAGACGCTTACAATTTTAGAAGATTATTTAGACAGCTTTGACGGAATTATCATTACCGTATCTCATGACCGTTATTTTCTGGATCGAACAGTAAATCGAATTTTTTCTTTTGAAGGAAATGGTGTGATACGCCAATATGAGGGTGGCTATTCCGACTATTTGATCAAAAAGGAGATTGAGTCAGTTTCAGAAGAAGAGAAGCAGGGACAGAAGACTGAAAAGGTTGAGTCGAAGTCGAAAGAGACATGGAAGCAGCGGGAGAAAAAACTGAAATTTACTTACAAAGAACAAAAAGAATTTGAGACGATTGATGATGATATTGCCAAGTTAGAGAGTAAGCTTGAGAAACTGGATCAAGACATTATGAAAAACGCCACCAATTCTGTAAAACTTGGTGAACTTATGAAAGAAAAAGAAGAAACCGAGCAGGCATTGGAAAATAAGATGGAGCGCTGGGTATATTTAAATGATCTCAATGAGAGGATTCAGGGAGGAGAATCGTAACCGTGACCATAAATAAATCTATGAAAAAAGTATTGAAAGCCTTGTCTTTTGATGGGATTGAGGTAGAAGCGGCCAGACAGCTTGCAAATATCAAAGCCATTGATCCGTTAAAGATCTTTCACCGCACCATTGATTATAAAGTCATGAACGGAGATCATGAAGTGCCTATGAGATTATATATGCCGAGTGAAGAAATATCAGAAAATCTTCCGGTATTTTTGTTTTTTCATGGCGGTGGATGGGTGACAGACAGTGTGGATAATTATGAGAGAATCTGTGCCAGACTTGCCGTGGCAACAGAACATCTCGTGATATCAGTAGAATACCGATTAGCGCCGGAGCATAAGTTTCCTACGGGGCTTATGGATTGTTATGCCGTGGCAAAAGCACTTTATACAAGACAGTTCATTTTGAATGTCGATCCGGACAAAATCACACTGATCGGTGACAGTGCAGGCGGAAATCTGGCGGCGGCTGTTTCTTTGATGGCGCGTGACAACGGTGAATTTCTGCCGAAAAGGCAGATCCTCATTTATCCGGCTCTTTTTGGTGATTATACAGACAATTCACCGTTTCCGTCAGTGCATAAATATGGGAGCGATTATCTTCTGACATCGGGGAAGATGAGAGATTATATTGAGCTTTATGCCTCTTGCCCGGAAGATAAAGAAAATAAATATTTTGCACCGCTTATGGAAACCGATTATAGCCATCAACCGGACACCCTTGTGTTAACTGCGGAGTGCGATCCCTTAAGAGACGAGGGAGAAGCCTACGCAAAAAGGCTTAAGGAAGCAGGAAACCGTGTGAAACTCTATCGGATCAAAGACGCCCTTCACGGTTATTTTTCGCTTGGAATTAAATACTTTCATGTAAAAGAAAGCTTTGAATTGATCAATGAATTTTTGAAGGAGGGGGAAGCGGATGTTTGAACAGAGGCGGGCTTATTGGAGAAATCTTGATAATGCTGCCAAGATGTTTTCCGCGGCAAGCAGCCCAAAAGACACTAGAGTATTCCGGTTTTATTGTGTATTGAAAGAACCGGTAGACAGTGGGATTTTACAGGAAGCTTTAAATAAAACGATCAAAAAATATCCCGTGTTTTTATCCGTCATGCGAAAAGGTTTGTTCTGGCACTATCTGGAAAAAAGCGAACTGCGTCCGGTTGTGCGAGAAGAATACAAAGAACCGTGCAGCTGCCTTTATGTAAGGGATAAAAAGGCGCTTCTTTTTGAAGTTACTTATTATGAAAATCGGATTAATTTTGAGGTATTTCATGCACTGACTGATGGTACCGGAGCGACAGAATTTTTGAGAGAACTGGTAAAGAATTATCTGTATCTTGCGCATAAAGAAGAAGGGCTTCCCGAAGTGCAGCTTGCCAAAGATAAACTGACAGTGCAGGATCAGGAAAATGACAGCTTTAGTAAATATTATAATCCGGATCTGAAAAGAACAAAAAGGAAAAAGGTGAAAGCATATCAGATCAAGAAGAGAGGAAAGGAATACGAAGAATTAAAAGTAGTAGAAACAACTCTTTCCGTAAAAGCATTGTTAGAAAAGGCAAGAGCTTACGGAGTGTCTGTGACAGTATTACTGACGGCTGCATTTATCTGTGCCATTCACAAAGAAATGAATAAGACACAGGAGAAAAAACCGGTGGTGCTGATGGTTCCGGTAAATCTTCGGAAAATCTTTCCATCAGATTCTATGTTGAATTTTTTCAGCTATATTGAGCCAGGTTATCAATTCGGGACAGGAAAAGATGATTTTGATACTGTATTAAAGGCGGTAAAGCAATATTTCGAAGAACATCTGACAAAAGAAGAAATTGCAGGGCGCATGAATGAATTGATTGCATTTGAAAAGCATAAAATATTAAAGTGGGCTCCGTTGATTTTAAAAGATCCTTGTATCAAAATGGGAGCGAAGATGGCAGAAGGAGAAGTGACAGCAGTTCTTTCTAATATGAGTGCGGTTAAGATGCCGGAAGAATATATGCCGTATATTGAACGGTTTGGCGTCTATACGAGTACCCCGCGAATGGAGCTGTGTGTCTGTTCTTTTAAAGATACGCTGACTTGTGCCTTTACTTCTCGCTACGATAGCTTGAATATCCAGAGGAATTTTTATGAGATCTTAGAAAATATCGGTGTGTCTGCGACGGTTATAGAACCGGAATACCCGGAAGATGCACAGCCGAATTATGAAGGAAGAAAGTTTTACAAAGGTTTTTCCTTTGGCTGTATGATGGCAGCTGTATTTGCGGTAATGGCAAATGTGATTTTTTCACCGCAGCGTCTGTGGTCTGTATTTGTTGCAGCCGGGATTTTCAGCATGTGGGCAGCCCTGTCGGTAGGATATGTGAAACGGCATAATTTACTGAAAAATGCCATGTGGCAGCTGCTTGGCGTGACGATCGGTTGTATCATATGGGATGCCTGTATCGGATGGAGGGGCTGGTCAGTGAACTATGTATTGCCGATCGCATGTTTGCTGATCCAGATTTCCATGGTAATCGTATCCAAGATACAATCACATTCTCCGAGGGAGTATATGATCTATTACGTGATGGCGTCAATGTACAGTATCCTTCTTCCTTTTGTTCTGCTGCTTACAAAGGTGATTCGTTTTCGGGCGCTTGCAGTCCTGTGCGTAGGATTGAGTTTTTTATTTCTGATGGCACTTATTTTATTTAAAGGGAAAGAGTTTAAAGAAGAAATGCATAAGAAGCTTCATGTGTAAAGCAAATAAGGGAGATTCTAAGGTGGAGGCGAAGAAAGATGGCAAGACGAGTATTTTTGATTGTACTGGACAGTGTAGGAGTCGGAGAGGCGCCGGATGCGGATCGGTTTGATGATGTCGGGTGCGATACGTTTGGTACTTGCGTAAGAAGCGTTTCGCTTCATATTCCGGTCATGGAGAAACTGGGAATTTATAATCTTCAAGGTACATCTTTTCAAGATAACAGAGAACATGTGATTGGATGTTATGGAAAAATGCAGGAGCAGTCGGCAGGAAAAGATACGACGGTAGGTCACTGGGAGATTGCAGGCGTGATCTCACCGAAACCTATGCCGACTTATCCGCATGGATTTCCGCAGGAAATCATACAAGAGTTTGAGCAAAAAACTAGGAGAGGAACGCTTTGTAATCAAGTGTATTCCGGAACAGAAGTCATCAAAGATTACGGGAAAGAGCATGTAGAAACAGGAAAGCTTATTGTATACACTTCCGCAGACAGTGTTTTTCAAGTGGCGGCGCATGAAGAAGTTGTGCCGTTAGAAGAATTATATGAGAATTGCCGGATTGCAAGAAAGATATTGACAGGAGAGCATGGTGTCGGAAGAGTAATCGCAAGACCGTTTGTAGGAACATATCCGAATTACACTCGGACAGTGAATCGCCATGACTTTTCTTTAATGCCGCCGAAGGAGACAATTCTTGATGCGTTGAAACGAGCTGAAAAGGATGTAATCGGTGTAGGGAAAATCTATGATATTTTTGCAGGAAGAGGTATCACAAAGACTTATCCGAATGAGGGAAATGATAAAAATATGGAACGTGTACTGGAGCTTATGGAGAAAGAATTTTCTGGACTTTGTTTTGTAAATCTGGTGGATTTTGATATGCTCTACGGACATCGAAACGATATTGACGGATATGTCCGTGCACTCAATGAAGTGGATCGGCAGTTGGGGATGATGCAGGAAAAGATGAAAGAAGAGGATCTGCTTATCATTACAGCAGATCATGGCTGCGATCCCGGCTTCAAAGGAACCGATCACAGCAGAGAATACACTCCGTGTCTGTGTTACGGAGCGAATCTACGACAAGGCGTTGATCTTGGAATTCGAAAGAGTTTTTCTGATATTGCACAGACGATCGCACAGTATTTGAATGTTGAATTTTCAGGAGATGGAAATAGCTTCTTGGCGGATATTTTGAATTGATTTTTTTAAGTCCTTAAGTCAGCTTACCAGCTGACTTAAGGACTTAAATGTATATCCCATTTCTTCCCATTTGGTCAAAAGTTCATCCAATATCTCGCCATTGGTTTTCGAAGTATTATGAAGAAGAACAATAGCGCCCGGATGGATGCGGGAGAGAAGTTTATCAAAGGCTTCTTCTTTCGTCGGCTGATCGTTTTCGTACCAGTCTACATAGGCAAGACTCCAGAAGAAAGTATGATATCCGAGATTTTTTGCCATCTTAAGGTTTTCAAGATTATATTTTCCCTGTGGAGGGCGATAAAAATGAGAAATCTCTTTGCCTGTAATCTCCTTATATTGTGTCTCTACATCTTTCAATTCTTTTTCAAAAGCTTCCTTAGAAGATATCTGTGACATATCCGGATGATGATAAGTATGATTTCCCACAGTGTGCCCTTCTTTTACCATACGATTTACAAGCTCAGGGCTTGTGGACAGATAATTTCCCACAACGAAGAAAGTGGCGGGCGCATTGTGTTTCTTCAGGGCGTCTAAGATTTTTTCTGTATTTCCATTTTCAAATCCACAGTCAAAGGTAAGATAAATTTCTTTCTTCTTCGTATCTTTTGCATAGTATGCGTTATATTTTTTGAGTTCTTCTATGGAAGCATTTGCTGTAGGACGTTCGCCATCTGTTTGAAATCCCAATCCCCAGTTTTCTGTGGCAGACGCGACCGGAGAGATTGTTTCCTCCGTGTACATCGCAACTTTACGCCCTGCAAAAAAGCAAAGGGTAAAAAGAGCCAGAAGACCGAGAAGCCTTAATAGCAGAGGACGAAAATCAGGTTTGTTAGAGGACATGATGACTCCTGTACGGTGATTTGTATTTAGTCTATGAATGAAAAAACATCTTTATGAGATAAATAAATGAAAAGAGAAAATAAAAATCAAAAAAGTTTGAAAATTCTCTTTTCAAATCAACAAAAATGCTTTATAATAAAAACAGTAATAGTTATTAATTTTTAAGTTTGAGTTAAATAATCTAACCTGTTATTAAAAATGAAGAGTTATGATAAGACAAGAAAAATTATAAAAAGAAAATCAAAAAGGAGGAAACTTATATGTTAAAAGGAAAAATTGCAGTTGTAACCGGAGGAACACGTGGAATAGGATATGCGGTAGTAAGAAAATATCTCGAAAACGGAGCGAAGGTTGTATTGTTTGGCTCCAGAGAAGAGACTGTGGATAAAGCATTAAATAAATTAAAAGAGGAAAATCCGGACTGGGAAGTGAGCGGAGATCACCCGAATCTCTCAGATGCAAAAGAAGTAGAGGCAGCGATTGAAAGAGTAAAAGAAAAATTCGGAAGAATTGATATTCTGGTCAATAATGCAGGAATTTCACAGAGTACGAAGATAGAGGATTATCAGCCAGAGGAATTTGACAAAATTATGGATCTTAATGTAAAGGCATTATTCTATACCATTCAGCCGACTGTAAAAGTTATGCGGGAGCAGGGAGGCGGCTGTATTATTAATACCAGTTCCATGGTAAGTATATCTGGTCAGCCGTCAGGAGTTGGGTACCCGGCAAGTAAATTTGCGGTAAATGGGTTGACGCTTTCGCTGGCAAGAGAGCTTGGACCAAGTAATATCCGTGTAAATGCAGTGGCACCGGGAATTACAAGAACTGATATGGTGGCTGCATTGCCGGAAAAAATGATCCAGCCTCTGATTGCAAATATTCCGCTTCGCAGAGTCGGAGAACCGGAAGATGTGGCAAACGGATTTTTATTCCTTGCCAGTGATCTTGCAAGCTATGTAACCGGTGAAATATTATCAGTAGACGGAGCGATGAGAGCATAAAATACGGGCATAAAAAATAATAACCGGGGACGAAAAAACGTCCCCGGTTTACGTTTGTGCCAGTCTTTACTTCGCGTTTTCGGCGTAGGTTGTTATTACGAGGTCTTCGTAAGGCGCTTCTTTTGTTAATTCTCCGGCACTCTTTAAAATATCTTGCAAGAGCTGGAAACTCTCTTCTTCAAAAACAAGATTATCCTTCCATGTATCCTGTTCATAGTAACGAGTGACGATCGTAGTGATTGTGTCAAGATCTGTTTCTTTGAATTGAGGCTCAATCATTTTTGCGATTTCTTCAGGCGTGTGGTTCTGGACATAATTCATTCCTTTTTGCAGTGCGTTCGTAAAGCCTTGAATGATTTCCGGGTTTTTGTCGATATAACTTTGCTTTGCGGAAAATGCGGTATATGGCACATAACCGCTGTCGGTGCCGAGAGAGGCAACGACATATCCTTTGCCCTCTTTTTCCAGATTAGTAGCGCCGGGTTCAAACTCAACTGAGTTATATAAAATACTACACCTCTAAATCAAAAATTTAAACCCGCTTATCTTATGGGTATTTTCGTCAAAACGGATTTCTTTAATCGTTCTGCGCCAGAAAGCGCGCTTGTGTGTATCGTCTAATTTCTGATAGATATCCTTCCAGTTCCCAGAGAATTCTTCGCGGATATGTGCGTAGTCATCGACAGATACGATCTTATTTCTTTCCTGTTCAGTCTTTAATTTCTTTTCCAATACATCATATTCTGTATCATAGGCATCTTCCGAGATCCGACCTTTTCTGAACATTAGATTTAACCGATCCATTTCCGCTCGGATAGATGCTGTGGCATCTTTCTTTTTCGCATGTTTACCTTTTGTGGTCTGTATTTTATATAACTGGTTTTGAAGTTCTGGGTAGACATGTTCCAGCATATAGTTTTCAATCACAGACTCAGTTATGCAGACATATTTTCCTTTGTGATCAATCTTGCTGAATTTGATAGGGCATTTATAACGCTTATAGAGACTTATGGATCCATCTTTTAGCTTTTGCTTTTTTACATAGCCTGTTAGATGCGCTCCGCAGGCCGGACAGATCAGCAGTTGGCTAAATAGATAGACTTGATATGTAGTTGGATGTATCTTGGTAGCGCTGATGTCATTTATAGTCTCAAACTGTTTTAAACTAATATAAGGTTCACAGTAGTCAAGGTTATCTTGATATTTTCCAGCATAAGTTTCGTTCTTAAGAATCCGGTTAGCTTGGTAAACCGTTGGGGCTGCATCTCCGTATTTTTCCGTTATATATAAGATTGTTTGACGTTTAGAAAAAGTCAAAAAGTAATATCGGAAGAGGTCATTAACAATATGCTCTGTTGCAGGATCCTTAACAAGTTTCTTATTGACTGTAATATAACCATAAGGAGCAGCACCTGTCAAATGTTCACCATTTCGTTTTTTATGTTCAAACACAACTTTAATACGTTCGCTGGTTCGGTCAGATTCGTTTTGAGCTACTGCGAGCATAATATTAATTTTAAGCTGACCATCAGCAGTAGATGTGTCATAATCCTCTAAGATGGTTTTCCAATTACAATGATGTTCTTCGAGGATAGCTTGTGTATTGTGATAATCGCGGACGTTCCGAAACCATCGATCTAGCTTTGTGACCAACACCAGGTCTATCTTGTCATTCTGTATATCTCCGAGAAGCCTTTGGAAATCTTTCCTGTTTTGGAGCTTTTTTCGTGCGGTCAAACCTTCGTCTGCGTAATATCCAACGATTTCATATCCGTGAGACTCGGCGTATTCCGTTAGTAGTTCTTTTTGTGTATCCAAAGATAAACCGGAAGTGGCTTGTATCTCTGTGGACACTCTATCATAGATTGCACATCGGATTTTTTTCATGCAGCATCACCTTCCTTTTGTATGGTATGTAAAAATGGGTATAAAAATAACAGCCAGCGAACTTTCGTTCTCTTGCAAGGCTGCTCCGAAGATGATACAATATATCTGACAAATATAGGTATCTCTTCGGAGATTTCTTACCGTCTCGGTGCGTCAACACTGGGGCGGTTATTTTTTATGTAAAACAAAAGGTGCTTCCGCAACGGGAAACACCTTCGGGTCTAAATTGAATCACAAGCTAGGCGGCGTATCTAGCATCTCAGGTACTCTTTCGAGTGTGTCGGGAGCCTTTCCGACCTTTGCGGTTCAATTTATTGTATTCCCATTATAGAGTAAAATATTCTATTTGTCAAATTTTTTGAGTCGTCCATTATCTATCCCATGTTTCAGTTTTCCATTTGTTATTGTGTGAAGAGTAGCAACATACAGATAGTTTTCTTTCATATCTAGTTTGATTCCGATTTGTACATTTTCACTAAATATCTTAACGAGTTCAAAGCTGTCTCCCGACTCATTTGGATTTACACCTATGTAATCTGGAAAAGCGATGATGGATGAGATAAATCGAAGATACGGCAGACATTCCGGATGCCGTTTCTCAATATGCTTTTCCAATCCAAAAGATTGATATATTAAATCCTGTTCAAATTGTATAGGAAGATACTTATTAAACTCTTTATTGTAAGATGCAACAGGGAAAATTTTATTGTTCAAGACTTATCTCACCTCTTTTCTTTAGTTGTTCCCCTGCCCGCTGTGGAGCAGGGGAGAGTGATTAGTGACACCGTTTACAAGGTTCATATCCCATGCTTTGTGCCTTTGATAACGTGACCTGTGTTGGATTATTCATTCCACTACAAGAAGAATTACTATGATATTTGCTTCCGGAAGCAGGAATCCAAACCATAGGTTCTTGTGGTTGTGCAGCGGCCTGTTCGGCAGCTAGTCTTTCTTGTTCAGCTTGCTCGGTAGCGATTCTTTCCTGTTCGGCTTTTTCGGCAGCTAGCTTCTCTTCCTCAGCCTTACGTGCGGCCTCCTCTTCGGCTTTCTTCTTTTCTTCAGCTTCCTTATCAATGACTGTAATATGTTTTGCATTGCTTTGAATTGTTTCATTTGCTGTCAAAAATAAAGTAGCATTTCCAGTATTTGTAAAATGTAAAATTGCTTTTCCATCTTTGTATTCTAATTTGGCAATGCTATTTTCTGAAAGCTTCAAAGATTCAATTTCTGCATCTTCAGGAGTAGTAGTTATTTTAATTTCTACAGTTTCATTGATATCAAATGTATCTTTTCCAAAATCCGCATTTATTGATTGTAAGTTACTGTCCGATCCTATCCATATAAAAACCAAAAAAGATGTTATAGTAACTAACCCGGATATAAGTAATCGCTTTTTCTTTGTTTGTACATCGGACTTTTTAACTGCAAAAAAGATAATTGCGATTATTCCTGGAATCCACATAAACGAATAAAGAGCTAAGGCAAAACAGAAAGCAAAAAAAGCTATAATCCAAAACAAGCAACCTTTGTTATTTTTATTCCCTGGTGGAGTAGTTTGTAATGTGGGTTGACTATTGTGAGGGGGATTTGCTTTGGCATGGTTGTTGCCACCCAATGTTTCGGTACAGGAGATGCCGGTACCTGGTATTCCAACTGATGCAGTTCTTTTTCCTTTTGAATTTACAGTGTAATGAGCACCACTAGTACCAACAGTAGCACTGACACTTTTCTTATTAAAATTGATTTTTACACCGGGAGCAATTTTAATACTTTTTCTAAATCTTAATCCCATAGTTTCTTCCTCTCTTTCCTCTTTTGACGCCCTACATTGAGAAATCTATCCTGCCAACGTTTAAGTTGGGGATGAACAAAATTACCAATAATTACCAGCGCTTTTACCAAAAGTTTCCGGCTCCATAAGTGTCTTTATATATAGAAAAAAATACAAATCACATAAAAAGAACAAATGTTCGTAAATCTATTGCATATATGCTATTTTGATACTATAATTAAAACAAGAAATTTCGAACACGTGTTTTTGCAGAGCGGAGGAAACATTATGGAAAACGAAAATACAAAAAAGCTTATCATCGACTTAATTAATAAAATAGAAGATGAAAAGACACTTCTATTTATTCTGGAAATTGTTTTAAGATTAAAGGATTAGGAAAAACCTAGTCCTTTTCTTTTGTTAAATCACAAGCAATTTTTTCTAGCACTTTCCATTCGTCCTCATCCAATTTAGCCAGCGCCAAGAGAAGCCTTTCCTTGAAAGAATCTTTTTCCCCCTTGAATAAGTCGGTGGTAAGCTGTGCAATTTGTTGTGTTCTATTTAAAGAGACAAACATCTCACCTTCGCCAGTTCGAAGCCATTCTTCGTTTACGTTATATTTGTTACATAAATCAGAAACGACTCTATCACTTGGAGTTGCTTTTCCTATCTCATATGTGGCAATTGTATTTCTTTTCAAACCAAGTTTATTGGCAAAATCTTGTTGAGTTATCCCTAATGATTTACGTAGTTCTTTTATACGATCTTTCATCTGTACACCTCCTATCTAATTCGGATTATAAACCACACATGAATAAATGTCAATTGAAAATGTTGAAAAAATCAACAAACAAGTATTGACAAAGTTGAAAAAACGACATACAATAGTCGTACAACAACATAAAGGGAGCGAGGTGAGAACATGTCAGAAAAAGAGAAAAAAATCATTGAATCTATTTCAGATGCACTTCCGAAAATGTCTGATTTTGATAAAGGGTATTTTCTAGGGGCAGCGGAGCAGATGGTTTCTGAAAAAGAGAAAAAGATGCCTGAAAAAGTGATTCGGGGGAATCTAGAAGAGGAGGTGGTGTAGATGGCAAGGCCAAGAGGAACAGATTCAGCAAGAGTAGTCCGAGTGATTGTTACTGAATCTTTAAGAGGTGAAGGAACGCAGGAAGACCCATGCCGGACAGTTACTCAATACTGGGATTTTGACGGGAATCTGCTTGCGGAAAATGATCCATGTGAAAAAGAAAAAGAGTAGTTTCCTACTCAGTTTTCTTACGCAAATTTTGTTTTTGCTCATTGATTTCAATAATTCTGGATAGAAGTTCATTTCGTTCATACGGAACGATATACCATTCTTTGATAAGAACTTCAACAAGGATTAATAATTTTTCAGCTTCATTGGAATCAATGTCAATAATGGAGTTAACATCCTTTTCCATGTGTGCTCCAATATTGCCTAGTTGACGAAGTGAATCGATAGCTGTCCATAGTACTGGCTCTATTTTATCTCTCAAGGAACTGATTTCTTGATTGAGATTTTTTAACTTAATGTTCCATTTATTATGTATCATTCCCTGAATGCATCGGCGAGACAGTGTGGCTGAGGCTTTGGGGCTAAGGTGAAGAACGGAGTAAGCTTCTTCGTAATCTTGCCGAATAGAAATAGGCACATACTCTGGAAAGTGTTTCGCTAAAGATTTTGGACGAATATTAACGATTCCAATGGTTGGATCGCAGTCCAAATTTAATATTATAGAGATTTCTTTGCAATTAGGGCATGTGTAGTAGGAGATGCGTAATTGACCTGGAGAGGGTGGAGTGGATTGCATCCCTATCCTATCGCGAGTTATCCAATACTCTTTGTATGTATCAAGAGATTTTGCAATTTCTTTATGACAGAATGGGCACGTGAAACTATTCATAGAAAAAACCATTCCTTTCATCATTTGATAGGAAGATTATATCAAGAACATTAGGACAACGCAACAAGTACAACCCGTAGAACATACGCTTTATAAGGAGGTGGTCGTATGTTAGAACTTAGTAAAAATCCTATGGATCTACTGATCGAGTTGCTTAGCGACCAACAAGGCGTACCGTATGAGTATACGCCTATAGATCCTAAAGAGGAAGAAACAAAAGAAGAAACCGCTTAGGCGGTAGAGGGGAGGGACAAGCAGTGAAAAGCAACAGTATTAGTGCAAAACGACATAGACGAGACATCCTAACCGGAGTTTTCATCGGCTTCGGAACAGGTGTGGTAGCAGCATGATTATTTTTGATAGTATTGCTGGTTTACTGCCGGATGGCAGGACCGATATAGAAGGAGGTGAGGAAGATGAAGAAGGTGGCAACAGAGATCCCAGAGAATGAGTTCAAGGAGCTCCTGGAACAGCTGAAAGAAGAAGTAATGATGATGAAAAATGATGGAATGGGATATGTGTCTATCACATGTGCACTGGCGAAAAAGCTCACGCTATCAGCTGGGTTTGAGGACGAGCTTACGTTCACAGCCAGCCAGATCAAGAGCATTCTTGACTTGGCCAAATAAAAAAGCGCCCTTAAATGAGCCGGCAAGCTCGGGCGCTAGGTAAAATAACCAATTAAATTGTAAACCAAAAAGGAGAAAAAGTAAATGATTAAAACAAACGTTGGCAAAACGCAATTAGAAGGTAATATACCTATATTTTTAGCAGATATCGGGGCTATTTGTGGAAGTGTAAAAGAAGTGCTTATGGAAAAAGGTTTCAGCGAAGAAAGCGCTGATAAAATGATTAAAGAATTTGTTGAGTTAGGGTTACAGATGCCTGTGTCAGATAAGACTCTCCCAAAAGACATGAAAGATATTGATTGGAGCTCTGATCAGACCAAAAATGCGATGCGAAAGTTATTGAATGAACTGTTTGGCGCACATAAGGGGGAGTAGGTATGGCACAGACACAATATGAAATCATAAAAGAATTGTATCGCTTTCCAGATGTACCGGGGCGTGAGTGGCATAAGGAATTGAACCTTATTTCTTGGTATGGGAAAGAACCGTGCTTTGATCTCCGCATGTGGAAAAATAATCACGAAAAAATAGGGAAAGGAATCTGCTTATCTGAAAATGAATTCCGAGAGCTGATAGAAGTTGCAGAAAACCTTTTGTATTAAGGAGATTGTGATGTACGTAGGTGTAAATAAAGAAAATGGAAATAGAATTCCAGACAGAGAAGCTTTTGGATATGCAAGTGAACGGTGTTTGTATGGTACTGACGAGGAAAAGAAGACTTTTATGGAACTTCTGAAAGACAGTGAAAATATTGAAGCGTTTTCAGAAATCTTAGTCGAATGGTTTTATTCCGGTGACTGGGTTTATGATCCACACGATAATGGGAAACAAAGCTGGATTGTTCGCTTTTCAGACAACAGCTTACACGGGTGCTATTGTACTTATGCGGATGCTGTGATACTTGGGAGAAAGCTGGCTGATGAAAAAGGATTAGGGTTCGTGGTGGTTTAGATGGAGTATAGGATATTTGATTTTAAAGACGAAGAAGATTGGCTGAACGGTAGAACAAACGGAATTGGCGGCAGTGATGCGGCAGCCATTGTCGGGATGAACCCCTACAAGACGAATATAGAGCTGTTTGAGGAAAAAATTGGTCGTAGCATGCCGGAAGATATATCAGATAAGCCTTGTGTTATTTATGGAAAAAAAGCAGAGGAGCATATCCGTGAACTCTTCAAACTGGATTATCCGGAGTATCAGGTAGAACATCATGAGTTCCGTATATTACAGAGCATTTCGTATCCGTTTATGCAAGCCTCTCTTGATGGCGAACTCACTGATCAAGACGGAAGAAAAGGCATTTTGGAGATTAAGACCACAAATATTCTTCAGAGTATGCAGCGCGAAAAGTGGCAAGAAAGAATACCGGATAACTATTACCTGCAGGTTCTTCATTATCTTCTGGTTACAGGATATGAATTTGTGGTACTAAGAGCACATTTGAACAGCTTTTGGGGAAGAGAAGTAAGAACTCAGGTTAAACATTATTTTATTGAACGGAAAGAAGTTCAAGAAGATCTAGATTATTTATTACGGGAAGAAAGGAGATTTTGGGAGTATGTGGAGAGTGGAAGAAAGCCACCTTTGATACTTCCGATAATATAAGAAAGTATGGAATTTAAAATTTTAAGTCCGCAAGATGGAAATCTTGTACAAGACATAAGTTGGAATAACGAGGAACTGAAAGCAGAGATATCTGAAAAGATGGAGGATTATAAAGGTCTTGTCTTTACGGAAGAGACTGTTAAAGAAGCTAAGAAAGATCGTGCCAGTCTGAATAAGCTCCGTAGTGCATTTGAGGATGAACGAAAAAGGATTAAAAAATTATATATGGATCCTTATAACCGCTTCGAGAAACAGGTGAAAGAGGTTATAGCGCTGATCGATGAACCTATCAGACTGATTGATGCTCAAATCAAAGAAGTGGAAGAAAATAAAAAACTTCAAAAGCGAAAAGACATAGAAGAGTTATTTGAGAGTATTGGGTTCCAAAACTTCGTTTCGCTTAATCAGATTTGGGATGAGAAATGGCTAAATGCTTCGGTTCCAATGACAAAAATTGAAGAGCAGATGAAGAGTGAGATGTATCGAATCGGCAATGAGGTTGCAACGATCAGCCGGCTCCCGGAGTTTCGATTTGAAGCAATGGAAGTCTATAAGAAGACATTAGATATGAATCATGCGATTCAGGAGGGACAACGTTTAGCAGATATTCAGAGACGTAAAGCAGAGCAGGAAGCAGCGCTTGAAGAAGCGAAACAGAAAGAGGAAGCACAGAAAGCAGAAGAGAAATCTGAAGCTGTTTCGAATGACACGAAAGAGCCGGAAGCATTAGAAGAAAAAACATTGCATACAATAGATTTTCGTGTAGCAGCAACATTGAATCAGCTGAATTTATTAAAAGAGTTTTTATTAAATAATCATATTGCATACGGTCCAGTACCGAAGAAAGGAGAGTAAATAAGATGGCAGTGGGAAATTCATTGACGGCGGCGAAGACTCAGAAAACCAGCCTTACAGCGTATCTCACAAATGATGCGGTGAAAAATCAGATTAATAAAGTGGTTGGCGGAAAGAACGGGACAAGATTTGTTTCCAGTATTGTATCTGCTGTACAGACTACACCAGCACTTCAAGAGTGTACCAATAACAGTATCTTAAATGCAGCACTTTTAGGGGAGGCATTAGGGTTATCACCGTCTCCACAGCTGGGACAATTCTATATGGTGCCATTCAAAAACAACAAGAAGAATTGTAAGGAAGCACAGTTCCAGCTTGGTTACAAAGGTTATATCCAGCTTGCAATCCGTTCCGGATATTATAAGAAGTTAAATGTTCTTCCAATAAAGGAAGGAGAACTTATCAGATATGATCCATTAAACGAAGAGTTAGAAGTTGATCTGATTGAGGACGATATTTTAAGAGAAGAAGCAGAGACAATCGGGTATTATGCAATGTTTGAGTACGAGAATGGATTCCAGAAGACGTTGTACTGGTCGAAAAAGAAGATGCAGGCACATGCGGATAAATACTCATCAGCGTACAGTTTAAAGATTGCGGGCGATATTGCGCAGGGGAAAATTCCAGAAAAAGATATGTGGAAATATTCATCTTTCTGGTACAAAGATTTTGATGCAATGGCCATGAAGACCATGTTACGACAGTTGATCAGTAAGTGGGGAATCATGTCAATTGATATGCAAAATGCTTTTGATAAAGATATGGCAGTCATTCATGAGGACGGTACAGCAGAGTATGTTGATAACTCAGAAAACAGTAACGAAGAGGTTGTAGCCGATCAGGAGCTGAATGAAGTGGAAAGCGCTGTGCCTGATGCAGAACCTGAAGGAAACAAAAGTGCTGCAGAAGCATTTTTTAATAATTAATAACAGGAAGGAGAAGAGCAATGAAACACATTAACTTAGAAACATTTGCAAATGGTGCATTTTCCGCGCAAGTGAATCGCGCCATTGAAGAAGTAACTAAGAATATCCAGGATCCGAATACGGAGGCAACTGCCACGCGGAAGATTACGGTTACAATCGGCTTTAAACCTAATCAAGACCGGAATCTTGCGCCGGTCGGTGTACAGGCAAAGACCACACTTGCTCCGGCACTTGGTGTAGTTACCGCGTTACAGATGGGCAAGGATCTTAAGACAGGAGAGGTAGCAGCGATCGAAATAGGAAATCAGATTCCTGGACAGATGTCTGTTGCGGATGTTCCGGGGGTGATTCCGGCACCAGAAACGTTTGATCCGGACACTGGAGAAATCTTGGAAGAGCCGGAACCTAATAAAGTTGTAGATATGAGAAAGAAAGCATAGGAGGACAAAAAATATGATTAAAGAAGCATTAAAGTATATTACAGGACTGAAAGAAGAGAGTATGGAACCTAAGGTGATTACCATTAATGGCGAAACTTATTGTGACAAGAGTCTGGTAAGATATCACAGTTTCCCTATGGCGTGTGAATTGAGAGTAAATACATTGACCGCTCTGGTGGATTACATAAAAGGGAAACCGGAGGAACTGCGCGATTCCATGATTTTACATGTACTCAGTCCTACAAGGGTACAGCTGATCACAGGTCTGATTGATGAAAGAAAAAGAGAAACACTGATGGAAACCAATGCTATCGTTAATGAATTTAGTTTCGATCATTATTATGACCAGGAGAGGTTCCTGATTGAACTCCAGGCAAACTTTATCGAAACAGAAGATCTTAAGAAGATTAAGATGGTAGCAGGAAACATCCAGCAGGGAACCACAGCTAATTATGATGATGATGGCGTCAGCCAGAAGACTACGATCAAGAGTGGCATTGCCAACAATACGGATGTGATCGTGCCGAATCCGGTAACACTTCGCCCGTATCGAACCTTTGCAGAAATTGAACAGCCAGAAAGCGAATATGTATTCCGTATCAAAGACTCTGACAGAGGACCTGCTTTTAAACTGGTGGAAGCTGACGGAGGACTTTGGAAAAAGGAAGCTATGAATAGAATTAAACACTATCTGGAATATGAGCTTAGTGTAGAGATTGAAAAACACAACATTACTATTATTGCATAAGTAAGAGTATTTCCTTTTGGATTGGTGTATCACAGAAGCTTTATCAATTTGTTTGTGCGGTGCTGGAAAATTATCTGGTACCGCAAGAAAGGAGAATGCTTATGCAGTCAGTAGTGTTTACAGTGCCCGGAAAGCCACAAGGTAAGGCGAGGGCAAGAACGTTCATCAACAAACACACCGGAAAGAGTATGTCAATGACTCCGGATAAGACAGTATTGTATGAGAATCTGATTAAAGACCAATATTTGAATCATTGCAATGGTCTTTATTTGGAAAGAGGGATTCCGGTAACGCTCCGGATTGTGGCAAGATTTCTTCCGCCTAAGAGCGTTTCAAAAAAACGTACAAAGGATATGCTTGCCGGTCAGGAGTTTCCACTTAAAAAACCGGATATTGATAATATCGTAAAAGTAGTGGCGGATGCCTTAAACGGTGTGGCGTACCATGATGATACTCAAATTGTATATGTGGTGGCGAAGAAAGCCTATTCTGCAATGGAAGGGCTTGATATTACAGTAGAAAAGTATAGTGGGATAGAAGATGGTATAGAGAGCAGGTGAGGACATGGCGGGAAGACCGCGAAAAACAGGACTCTCTTACCGAAGTAGCAGTACATATAAGTATGAAGATTTTGAGATGGTAGACCTATTAGAAAAATACGGACCGTTAGGAACCACGATCTACGATGTTATTTCAGATATGGTTCTGCGGCAGGGTTATTATCTCGAAGTTTCAATGAACACACTTGCACTATCTGTTCAGAAAACGATTGGAAGTAAATGGATCAGGAACAAAGGCCTTGTGTTGCAAGTTGTCCAGTATTGTGCAGATATAGGACTTTTCGATAAAGACCTCTTGCGGCAGTCTGTGATAACCTCTGTTGAACTTCAGCGTATCTATGCATTAGCAACTGTTAGGAACAAGGTTCAGATAGAAAAATACCGGCTTATTGGACATGAAAATGATAAGCCTTTATTAAGTGTACCTGAAAATGATGTTTCTGTAACGGAAAAGGCTATTTCTGTTACAGAAATTCAAAATAATGAATCAAAAATGCAACGTAAGGTAAGGGAAGGGGAATATATAAATATAGTGTTTCCGCCAGAGCTGGAAAAAGAATTTCAACTGTATCTTCTTATTCGACGTAGTAATTATGGAGAAATACTTCCGGAACAGGAGAATGCGCTTAGAGGTGATTTGATTAATTTAACAACAAACCTTGAGGAACAGATTGCAATTGTAAAAAAAGCAACAGCATCCGGATGGAAAAGTTTTTATAAATCGAAAGACAGAGCGAAGAAGGCAGAGTGTTCAGAAGCAAAAAAAACAAAGTTCAATAATTTTAGCGGTCGCTCTTATGATATGAATGATCTGGAGAGAAAACTGATTGAACAGTAGAAATAAAAAGATAGGGTAAAAAAATAAGGTGAGTATGCGTAACTAAAAAAATAGCAGCGGACTATATGTCTTGCCGGACCGTCCACTGCTCTTCACCTAAGGACATTATAACACATGCGTCCTTAGGAGACAAGGAGGACGTTATGTGTACGAAAAAAGAAGAATTAAGAGACACAATATTAACAGGTATGCAGCCATTTTTAAGCACAGCTATGATGGAGATTCTGAACCAAGTAGTAGTGCAGGCGCTCTTCGGGATTGAGGTGACAGAGAGTGAGACATTGCCGGCAACGATAGACGATACAAACCAGCGGATCATAGCAATCTATATGACCAAGAAAGCACCGAAGCTAAGTCCAAAGACAGTAGAGTATTATATGCTCACAATCCGAAACTTTATCGAGTTCGTTCAGAAATCTCTTTTAGACGTATCCGACATGGATGTGGAGTTTTATTTACAGTCCTATGCCAGAAAAGGTAATCAAGCAAGTACGATTAATAACGAGCGCCGGAACTTAAGTGCTTTCTTCACTTGGATGAGAAAGAGCCACTTAAGAAGTGACAATCCAGTGGATAGCGTGGAACCGTATCGAGAGATGGACAAGCCAATTGACCATCTGAGCGATGGTGAACTGGAAGCATTGAGAGATGCGTGTAAGGTTAAGGTGAGAAATAAAGTAACAGACTTGGACGAGTATAAAGAGAGCCTTAGAGACAGGGCGCTGTTGGAGTTTCTCCGGAGTACCGCTGTGAGGGTAAGCGAATGCGTATCGGTAAACGTGCAGGATATCAACTGGCAGTCTGGCGAACTTATGGTCTATGGACAGAAAAACAGGACGTGGAGAACCGTCTGCTTAGATGATACCGCGAAGTACCATCTGAAAAAGTACATCGATAGCCGAAACGATAAAGAGCCGGCACTGTTTATCTCCAGCAAGCGAGACTGTAAGCGATTAGCGAAACCGGGAATTGAAAGTGCCATCGGCAGGATAGCAGAGCGGTCGGGACTTAAGAGACGAGTATATCCGCATCTCTTCCGGAAGACCACAGCAACCAATATGGTTAAGCGTGGATGTCCGAGAGAATTGGTAGCGTTTTACCTTGGACACAAAAACGGAGATGCGAGAACGCTTAATAAACATTACGCTGCTACGACACCAGATCAGGTGCTTGGAGCTTTCCGGAGGTACGGTGCGGCTGCATAGCAACTAACAGTATAGAACCTATACCAGCAGTATAGATTTTATGGCAAAAATCATAACCAGTAGTGCGTGTCCTATACTGCTGGTTGGGTTAGATAGGATTAACTAAGTAACTAAATAACTAAATTAGGATTTAGGAGAGGTTATTATGAAGTGTGAGAGATGTCCTGCAAACATAAATACAAGCTACGAATATGAAGAATACGAATGTTATGCCGGTGTATCAGATGATGAAATGATTGAAGATAAAAAAGGAAATTACGGTTGCACATTGCATTGGAAAACAATCCAAAAGATAATGCTGGAACGATATGAATCTTACGGTATTTCAATAGCCGAAGGACAAAGAATGTGTAATCCAGAACAATATGCTGACGTTCTGAAAAGGGCAAATACAAAGAAATATATTGAAGAAGCAAAGCATTGTCTCGGGCTTGACCTGAAGAAGCCATATAAACGAAATCGCAAACTGTATTATCGTCCGTATCGGAATTATTTTTACACAACCTATAACAATCCTATTTGGGCAGATTTGAAATGGTTGGGGTTTGCAGAATGTGATAAACAATATTGGGAAATCAAAGATGGTAGCGAACATACAACTTTTTGGCTCAATGAGGATGGCAGAAAATGGTTAGCTGAACATCTTGGGATTTACAAGATATGGGAAGAAATCGATTGATTAAACTGAAATTTAATTAAACAAGGTTTGAGTTCCTGCGAGCAATCGTGGGGAGGGAAGGCAGAAAGAGATGAAAGGGAAGAAATGTTTAAAACCATGTAAGGTATGTGGAAAAAACAGCGCCAAAATAGAAATTTGGAGTAGCGGTGGTCTTATGTATATGGTCAAATGCAATAACCCAGACTGCCCTGTTCCGAAAGGAGGGTATCCTAAAGGAAGAAAACTTGATGAAGTGATTAAAGAATGGAATAGGAGAGTGGAAGAATGAACGTACTAGAAAAGATTTTTGAAGAGATCAAGGAACTAAAGCGAAAGCAAAATAATCAGAATCAAGATTATAGAACAGGATATTTTAGTGCTTTGTCTACGGTGGAGGGAATCATCTGCTCACGCATGGATGAAGTTAGGGATATGCATGTAAAAAGGCTGATTGATGCGAATGTGCTTGATAATGAAGTTGCAAACTTCTTTCTTACAATCACAGGGAACCCAAAGCAGACAACAGTAGTCAGAGAATGTAAAGAATCATTCAGAAGAATGATTGATGAACAGCCGACAGTATATGCGAATGACGGCTGGATTCCGGTAGAAGATGGATTGCCGGAAGAAACAGGATATTACCTTGTACATTTGTCAAGAAAATTGCCAAATGAAGATTATTCCGACATGGTAGTTGTGTTGTTTGATGGAATAGAAAAAGAATTTATGTGCTATGCAAATCTTATAATTGCATGGCAGCCACTTCCAGAGAGGTACAAGGGTGGTGATGATCGTGCATAGAGACAGCAAAGACCGGCACAGGCAGAAAATAAGAGAGAACGACCATTACAACGATCTGGAAGAACGCAAGGTATCGGATAAGGAAAGGGAGAGATTCCGGAGACCGCCGTATCAGATCACGGACGTAACGGGGTATATGGCAAAGAAATATGACATAAAAAGGGAGATAGAATCATGAACAGGTCGGAAAACCTGCGTGCTTTTCTTAGGTTCGTGAACGAGTGCCAAGCACTGAATGAGATGGCAAGAAAAGAAATTTCGAAAGAAGACAAGCGTCAGCAGGATTTATTGCATGAGATTGAATTTGAACCAAGAGCAAAGGAGAGAAGTAAGTTATGCACACAGCTCCATCGGTCAAGATTGAACCGGAGAAAATACAAGGATATCTTCGAAGAGACGGATGATATTGTGCAGTTTTTCAATGTAGGTCAGCACAAAAGGGTTCTTGATCAGATGGGACAGTTGATTGGGAAAGTAAGAAAAGTGGAAAAATATCACGAGAATCGGGTATATATTCTGAGATTACAGGAGGGAGAGGATGCCGATGGAGCAGAGACTGGAAGAAAACAATATCAAGAATGAGAATAACCGGAAGAAAGAGTACCTGAGAGGATACAGATCCAGTAGAAGACGTATCAACCGTATTGATGATGAAATTATTGAACTGAAAGAATTAGCTGCATCGGTGAAGGCAATTGATTATTCGGGCATGCCGCATGGAAACGGAAACCAGAAGGATCTATCTGATGAGCTGGCCAGGATTGATTCGTTGGTAGAAAAACTTGGGGCAGAAAAGGAAAGTTGCGTTGAATCTTATGTTTCTATCGAAAAGCAGATTAAGGAGATAAAGAACGAGGATGAGAACGACGTGTTGTTTTACCGATATGTGAAAGGCTTAAGATTCTGGGAGATTGCAGAGAAAATGGATTATAGTGAGCAGTGGGTACATAAATTGCATGGAAGAGCGCTGGCACATTTAAAGTTGCCAACATAATTTATCTTTATTTGTGTTAGTTTATTGAAGTTTAGTATGCAAGTTTGCTATCCTTATACTGGAATTGATGAACAGATATTAAATCATTCGATTAGTTCCCCCACAACCTAATAAAACCGAGAGAGGACACCTAGCAACGGGGGTGTCTTTTTCGTTGCGTAATGTCGAGAAATGGGATATTATGGGAGTAGGTTTTTAGGGTGTGAGGAGGAAATGTTGAATGATTGAAAATAAAGAGATGTTACTGTACAGTGCACAAAAGGCTGTAAAACACATTTCGAAAGTAGGGGCTGAAAACGCAGACGATAAAGAATGCTTTTTCATTATTGGAACCGCACTTCATTGGGTTATAGATTGTATCGATCGTATTCCTGATGCGCAGATAAAGGAGGAGCATAAAAAATTATTTTCAGGACTAAGATTTGCGAATAATTGTTTGAAGCACAATATAACTTTTACAAAAGCTCATAAAGCCAAGGGGCATAGCTATCCTTATGATTTTCCATACGATTATGGTACGCACTTTATATGGACATCGTTAGATGAAGTTGATATATGGGATAGCAAGGAAAATCAGAGGGCGAATTATAAAAATAATTTTGAAGGGAAAAATGTTTTTATAACAATGTCAGAAATAACGAGTGAAATAGAAAAATATTATGAGATTTTGTGAGGTGTAACCTATGGGTGAGCATGAAATAATTAAGGAGCATAAATGTTTATTGGATAAAATGAAAAAAGATAGAATATTTTCGTTATGCTTCGAAAATAATAAATTCTATTTAGATGAACAATGTGATGATTATTTTTCTCATGAACTCACAAAAGAAGAATGTTTTGAATTATCAAAAATGTTTGGTGAAATTGCGAATGTAATACATGAATAGATGCTTGCAACACAAAGGCACCCTCCGGGGTGCTTTTCTCATGCAGAAAATTAGCGTACAGCGTGCACAGCTCCAGTGGATCTACATTTCATCCTTACTCCTTAGTGGTCGCAATAGGCGGTCATTTATGGAGCTGGCAGGACTGTATTTAATATATCAAGAAAGAAGGTGAGCCGAATGGCGAAAGGCAAGTATCAGGAATGGCTAGAGCCGGAAGGCTTGCTGAAAATTGAAGGATGGGCAAGAGACGGTCTGACAGAAGAACAGATTGCACATAATATGGGGATTTCGTATTCCACGTTAAAAAACTGGAAAGATAAACATATGGCCATTTTGGCTGCCCTAAAAAGGGGAAAAGAAGTTATTGACCGTCAAGTTGAGAATGCATTGCTACAAAGAGCACTTGGTTATGAGTATACGGAAACAACACGAGAGTATATCCCCGAACTAGGAGAGATGCATGTGACGAAGGAAGTAACGAAGCAAGTATCGCCTGATACAACAGCTCAGATCTTTTGGTTAAAGAACCGTAAGCCTCAAGACTGGAGGGATAAGAGAGATGTAGATTTGTCAGGAAGTATCTGTACAAATAATCCGTTTGAGGAATTGACTACAGAAGAATTAAAGAAGTTGATCCGTGATGGATAGAAAACAGAAAATTATACAAGGAGCAAAGATAGAACTTGCAAGACGTGAGTTCTTTTTTTATTGCCAGTTAAAGGCTCCGGACTTTTACAAAGAGGATAGAGCCTTCTTGGTTGAGTTGTGTAATGGACTACAAGAGTTCATTGAATCGGATGAAGAAGTCTGTGTTGTAAATATACCACCTAGACATGGAAAGAGTCGAACTGCCGGTAACCTAGCAGAGTGGTGTCTAGGGAATGATAACAGTATGAAGATAATGACGGGATCATACAACGAGACACTTTCAACGATGTTTTCGAAAAATGTTAGAAACAGTATTCAAGAGACAAAGGCTGATGAAAAAAAGATTGTGTTTTCAGATGTGTTTCCCACTACGAAAATCAAGTATGGAGACGGAGCAATGAACCTGTGGAGCTTGGAAGGTGGATATAACAACTACCTAGCAACATCTCCGACAGGAACAGCAACAGGCTTCGGATGTACGCTAATGATTATAGATGACCTGATCAAGTCTGCATTGGAAGCGAACAATGCGACCACACTAGAGAATCACTGGATGTGGTTTACGGATACAATGCTGTCTCGATTAGAAGAGGGCGGGAAAGTCCTAATAATCATGACCAGGTGGCATAGTAGCGATCTTGCTGGAAGGGTGCTGAAATGGTGCAAGGAGACAGGAAAGAAATATAGGCACATCAAGATGAGTGCGCTCCAGGACAAGGGAAAGAAAGAGATGCTTTGTCCGGAAATATTAAGTTATGCATCGTACCAAGACAAGATAAGCGCAATGGGAGAGGATATTGCTAGTGCAAACTATAATCAAGAGCCGATAGACTTGAAGGGGCAGTTATACACCTCTTTTAAAGTCTATGATGATGTTCCGAAAGATGATCACGGCAACAACCTGTTCACAGTAATTAGAAACTATACGGATACAGCTGACGAGGGCAGTGATTACCTGTGCAGTATAACGTATGGAGTGTACAACAAAGAGGCGTATGTTTTAGACGTAATATACACGCAGAAACCAATGGAAGAAACAGAGCCTATGGTTGCAAAGGCGTTATACGACTTTGGAGTAAATAGGGCGCAGATTGAATCGAATAACGGAGGCAAGGGATTTGCAAGGTCTGTAAAAAGCATCCTTGATAGCAAATACAATAGCAACAAAACACACGTTAAATGGTTTCACCAGTCACAAAATAAAGTTGCGAGAATCTTATCAAATAGCACATGGGTTATGAATCATATATATTTCCCGAGAAACTGGAAGGACAAGTGGCCGGAATACCATGATGCGATGATCCGATACCAAAGAGAAGGGAAAAACGCTCATGACGATGCGCCTGATGCAACGACTGGCGTTGCCGAGAATATGGAAAAAGGTGGATTGAGGACATTTGGTTCGTAAGAGGTGATGAAGTGAAAATAAGAGAATTGTTTAGTAAGATACGAAAAGGGGTGAAAGCTGGGATGGCTGCAGCAACAGAGAGTAATGAGTTGAACGATAGTAGAATTGTGTATCTGATAGATAAGTTCATGCGTTCCAATCAGCGAAAGATGATGCTTATTGTGTTATTCGGCAAATTAAACGCTGCCTTTTCCGTCAGATTAAAACGGGTCTTTCGGAGCACCTAACGATGGAATGAAGCATATATTTTTGGACGCTTCAGGCACGTTATTTTATGAGAAAAAACCATCATGCAGATTATCTTACATGATGGTTTCTAAAGCTATCCGAGTTCACAGTCATTGATCGCCTGCATGACGGCATCGGCGGTTATGATATTTAAATTTGAGCTGTTTCCAACCAACAGACTTGCATTACACAGTTTGTTGATCATACGTGGGGTTCCATTCGCTGCATTGAGGATTGCTTCCAGTGCATTGTCTTCGAATACCGTTTGTGTGCATCCGGCGCCATTCAGTTTGGCAGCAACATAGGAATGCCCTTCTGCTTTTGTCATGCCTTCCAGGTTATAATTCATGACAATTCTCTGGCGGAAAGGTTCGTGGATGCTTAGACGCAGGGTGCTGTTGAGCTGTGGCAGACCGGAAAGAAGAACAACAGCCCGGTCTTTGGAATCCATTTCAAAGTTGAACAGCATTTTTAAATCATTGAGTACAGCGTTTCCGATATAGTTCGCTTCATCTATGATGATGACAGGCGTCTGTCGTTTCTCAAGTACGAGACGGTTGATTTCATCCTGGATGATCTTGAAGTTATCGGTCTTGCGGAATGCAGGCTGGGCTCCAAGTTCAGCGGCAAGATTCCGGTAAAAATCATTTACAGTCAGGGTAGAAAGACTGGAGTAAACCACTTTATAAAGGGAAGTGTTCAGTCCTGAAGCCCAGTTCCTGACGGCGGTGGTCTTTCCTCTTCCGGCGCTTCCGGTCAGGAGACCGAAGCCTTTTGTGGTAAGCAGGTAGTTCAGACGGAACAGAACCTCCTTGTATTCCTGTGTTTCTACGAGGACTTCCTTTGAGTTCTTTAGGAAAGGATTGAACTCCAATCCGTATCTTGCAGTGTAATCCATAATCATTCGTCTCCTTTGCATAAGCGTACTTTTTCTCTTTTTATCAATGCGTTTTCGGTTTTATTGAGAAGCCGGATGGGTGTCAGCGTCCCGTCAGCTTCCACAATGAAGATTTCTTTCATATCCGGAGAATAGCGCAGGCGGATACGCTGCCGTGCAAAACGATAATCAACTTCGTATTCAATCTGGTCGATGACGATTACACTGTCAGCAGATACCCGGCGTTCAAGCTCCAGAAGGAAATTTTGACGGATGTCTTCCTCAGAAAGTCTGCGGATCTGCTCCGGTTCCGAAAAGAAACGGTCCTGTGGGGACAGTCCACGGAGGGAAGAATGGGGAGATTGGTTGTATTGTTGGACAAAAGCGTACAGACTTCCCCTTAGTTCTTCCAGTGAATGGAAATCCCGCATATCAAGGGCTGCCATCCACTGATCCTTCATCGTCCGGAACCAGCGTTCAATCTTGGCTTTTCCGGTGGGAGTGTATGGCTGGCAGTAACTGAGTGTTGTACCGATTCTTGCGGCAAGGAGTTCCATTTGCCTGTTTTTGTAAGATTTACCATTGTCAAAGTTGAAAACTTTTGGGCGCCCATACTTTGCTATGGCTGATTTCATAACCGACATCAGGTTGATAAAGTTATCATGATAGAACACATCAATTCCGGTAATGAAGCGGCTGGCATCATCAATCAGGGCAATGATATAGACCCGGTGTTTTTTGCCATCCGAATCTGTAAGGCGGGGACCGACGCTGCTGTCCCCGCACCAGACCTCATTGATATGAGGGCGTTCATAGCGGCGCATATCCTTGTTCGGTGTCTGCCGCAGTTCCGACTGAAGCCGTTTCACAAAGCGGCTGACTGTGGATTCGGATACCTGTCCGTTTATTACAGAGCCATCGGATTTCAGCTGCCTGTAAATAGCGGCCGCAGACATGCGTGGATAGTTGGTCTTGAAATACCGGATTCTCTCCTGAAGTTCTTCGTCAAGCTTGCGGCTCATGCCGGCATCTGAGCGCCCTTTCGGGACGAGACCTTCAAAACCATGGTTCTGATAGTCCAGATACCATTTTTCAATGGTGGCGGGAGCATAATGATGGAGCTTCCCATCGGGTCCCATGAGTCCTTTTGCAGAAATTTCCGTGTAAAAAGCGGTCTTGCTTGGATAACGTTCATCAAGTCCTGCAATAATCGGTGCGATGGCGCCATAGCGCATTAGTGCGATTTCCTGTTGTTTTTCTTGTTTCATAGATTTCATCTGTCTCCTTTTTCTAAAGGATAAGGGATAAAACCAGACCTGTCGTGTAAGGTTATGTTGGCAGGATAAAAAGTTTATTGGAGGTTGATTTAATCTGCATGAACTGTCTGGAAAAGAGGGAAAAGCATCCTGAAATCAGGCTGGGGATATCGGGGAGGTGAAGCCTCATGGAGAGCAGCCGCTGCTTCCAGTGTAAGCGGTAGTTCCGGATGATGGATTTCAGGTTGTTTTCATCCACGAGGTATTGTTCTTCCAGTATGTTCCGGAATCCTGTTTCATGTTCATAAGCCTGAATCAGACGGACGTGCAGAGCCAGGGGGATCCGGGAATACGGGACCATGGATGAAAGCAGTAATGCATGGGTATGTCCGCAGATTTT